>JAEEGL011371195.1_pt1 | contig 19264 bp, 17 predicted proteins | sample 9134231 | NCBI WGS metagenome assembly JAEEGL01 (sample SAMN16246548, study PRJNA631951) | gut metagenome | biome: gut microbiome; feature: rumen; material: fiber-attached | host: Bos | place: Iran: Karaj | collected 2018-10 | reverse complement strand
GGACGCTTCGTCCGTGGATGCGATGAACACGGTGCCGTCGTCGTCGATATCGATCTTGACGACGGTGTCCGCGATGATCTTGTTGATGACCTTGCCGCCTGTGCCGATAACTTCACGGATCTTGTCCGGGTTGATGCTGAACGAGATGATCCTCGGAGCGTACGGAGACAGGATCTCTCTGGGCTCTGCAAGCGTTTCGGCCATACAGTCAAGGATGAACAGCCTGCCCTGACGCGCCTGTTCCAGCGCTCTGGTCAGGATCTCTCTGTCGATCCCCTTGATTTTGATATCCATCTGGATCGCGGTAATACCGTCTCTCGTGCCGGCAACCTTGAAATCCATGTCGCCCAGGAAGTCCTCGAGTCCCTGGATATCCGTCATGATGGCGATATTGCCGTTGGTCGTGTCCTTGATCAGACCCATCGCAACGCCTGCGACCGGCTTCTTGATCGGAACGCCCGCGTCCATCAGAGCCAGCGTGCTGGCGCAGATGGAAGCCTGGGAGGTGGAACCGTTCGAGCTGATGACCTCGCTGACGAGACGCATGCAGTAGGGGAACTCCTCCTCAGAGGGAAGCACCGGCAGAAGGGCGCGCTCTGCGAGAGCGCCGTGACCGATCTCGCGGCGGCCGGGGCTGCGTACGGGACGGGTCTCGCCCGTGCTGTACGGCGGCATGTTGTACTGATGCATATAGCGCTTGGACTCCTCCGTCCCGATACCGTCGAGGATCTGCGCCTCGGCGATGGTGCCCAGGGTGGCGATCGTCATGACCTGGGTCTGACCGCGGGTGAAGACCGCGCTGCCGTGGGTACGTTCCAAAAGACCGACTTCAGACCAGATCGGTCTGATCTCGGTATATTTGCGTCCGTCCGGACGGATCTCGTGATTGATGATCTTGTCGCGGACGATCTCTTTCTGGATGTTGTACAGAACCGCTGCGATGTCCTTGGATCCCTCCGGGAACTCCTCGGCAAACATCTCCTGGATCTCCTGGTTGACCTGCTCGGTTCTTGCCTCCCGCTCATAACGGTCGAACGTATCGAGCGACCAGCGGACTTTCTCCGTTGCCGCCTCACGCACCTTCGCATCGATCGTCTCGTCCGGCTGGTAGACTTCGACCGGGCGTTTTTCCTTGCCGATCTCCGCCTGAATGCCGTCGATGAACGCAACGATCTTCTTGATCTCCTCATGTGCGAAGAGGATAGCACCGAGCATCTCCTCCTCGGAGATCTCCTGCGCGCCCGCTTCGACCATCATGACCGCGTCTCTGGTTCCCGCTACCGTCAGGGTAAGGCGGCTCGCCTCGCGCTGCGCGACATCCGGGTTAAGGATGTATTCCCCGTCGATCATGCCGACCGCTACGGAACCCGTCGGTCCCATGAACGGCGCGTCGGAAATGGACAGCGCAACGGAAGAACCGATCATGGCGAGGATCTCGGGCTGTACGTCCTGCTCCACGGAGAGGACGGTCGCAATGACCTGGACATCATTGTAAAAGCCCTTCGGGAAAAGCGGACGGATCGGACGGTCGATCAGTCTTGACGTCAGGATCGCCTTGTCGCTCGGACGCCCTTCCCTTTTGATGAATCCGCCAGGAATCTTTCCGACGGAATACAGTTTCTCTTCAAACTCTACGGACAGCGGAAGGAAATCCACACCTTCACGCGCTGTCTTTGCGACTGTTGCGCAGACAAGCACCGCCGTGCCGCCGCACCGTACCAGGCAGGATCCGCCCGCCTGCTGTGCGTACTTGCCGGTCTCCACGATAAGCGTGCGGCCGCCAATCTGCATTTCAAATTTTCTGTCTTGCATTCTCATGCTCCTTCTTTTTTCTATTTATCTCTATTTTAATTACAACCAAAATCAGCGCAGGCAATCAAAAGCCTGCGAAAGGCGCAAAAAAAGAAAAGGCGGGAAAAAACCCCGCCGTTTTCTTTACTTTCTCAGGTTCAGCTTCGCTACGATCGCTCTGTAACGCTCAATATCCTTTTCCTTGAGATAGTTGAGCATGCCTCTGCGCTGACCGACCATCTTCAGAAGGCCGCGGCGAGAGTGATGGTCCTTTGCATGGACTCTCAGATGCTCATTCAGGTGATTGATCCGGTCCGTCAAAAGCGCGATCTGCACTTCGGGGGAACCCGTATCGCCTTCATGAAGCGCGTAGGTTTCGATGATTTCCTGTTTCGTCATGATTTTATCCTCCATTTTTTTATAACCCCGCGGACAGAGTAGAGCGTCGGAGTGTCGCTGAACCATGTGGGCGGTTTTAACTTTGAAAGTATACCATCTGCCACCGGGAAGCGCAATGCCTAAAATTATATATTTTGCCCGATTTTTACAGATTTTCCGGTGTTTTACGGAATGGCGGACGCTTTGCGGCGTTCCCGTTCCGTGCGGAGACGGTTTCAGAATCCGTAGATGCTGTTCATCTTCTCCGTGATGTAATCGATATAATACTGCGGATCGAACTCCGCGCCGCATGCGTTCAGGATGATCTCATGCGGTTTCTTGAGCATGCCGTATTTCCAGATCTTATCCGTCAGCCATTCGATCACCGGCCTGAGCTCGCCTTTTTTCACCGCTCCGTCCACGTCGAAATCCTTCTTCATGGATGCGATGATCTGCGCGCCGTAGGCGGAACCGATCGCATAGCTCGGAAAATACCCGATCATGCCGCCGGACCAGTGACTGTCCTGCAGAACGCCCTTTGTATCGTTCGGAACCTCGATCCCGAGATACTCCCTGTAAAGGCGGTTCCATTCCGCGGGAAGATCGTCCACGGTCAGGCTGCCCCCGATCAGACGCTTTTCAAGCTCGTACCGGATCATGATGTGGAAGCAGTATGTCAGTTCGTCGGCTTCCGTACGGATCAGGGACGGAACGCTCTTGTTCACCGCGCGGTAGAACTCCTCCGCGGTCACGTCCCCCATCTGCTCGGGAAACAGTTCCCTGATCTTCGGGAATACTGCGCCGATAAAGCCCTCGCTGCGTCCGATGATGTTTTCGAACAGTCTGGACTGGGACTCATGAATGCCCATGCTGGTTCCCGACGCGAGCGGGGATCCCATCAGTTCGTCGCCGGTATGCAGTTCATACAGCGCGTGACCGCCTTCATGCACGACGGAATAGAAGGAACTGGCAACCGAATCCTCATGGTAGTGCGTGGTGATCCTGACATCATGCTTGGAGAAATTCGTGGTGAACGGATGCTCCACCTCTCCGAGAACGCAGTAATTTTTATCGATGCACATCACGTCCATGATGTAATCGGACAGCTTGCGCTGGATCTCGACCGGGCAGTTTCTGGAAAGAAAATCATCCCTGACCGAATCTCTCGCAGCGGATGTCTTCTCGACCAGCGGGCGGAACGCCTTCAGAAGCTTTCCGAAAAACGCGTCCAGCGTCTCCCTGTTCAGACCTTTTTCGTACTGATCGAGCAGCGTATCGTACGGATCCTTGTCGGGCGCGTAATAGAGCGCGAACTTTCTCTGAAAGTCCACGATCTTCTGGAGATAGGGCTTGAAGGATTCATAGTCGTTCTCCACCTTTGCCCGGTGCCATACCGCGGAAGCCATGGACTGCAGTTCAGAGTACGCCACGTATTCCTCCATGGGGATGCAGTCGATCCGGGCGATCTGTTCCCGGTGCTCCTCCACCTCGCGCCTGGTGATCTCGTCCAGATTCTCCCTGTTTTCATACAGTTCCGCCACAAGCGCCTTCAGTTCCGGAGCGGTCTCCATCTTGTACATCTCTTCGGAGAGCGTTCCCATCGTTTTGGCGAAATGATCCGCGGCGCCCTTCGGCATCACGGTTTCAAAATCGTAATTCAGTACGCCGACCGCATGCCCGAACGCGTCCGCTTTTTTCAGATATTCCTTGTACTGTCTGACTTTTTCCTGCATTGTTCCGTTTTCCTTTCGTACTGATTCTTTCTTTTTCAATAGGCGGCGCGGAACACGATCATCGCGTCCGATCCGTCCGCCGTTTCCATGTCGCCGGAAATCATGCATTCGGCGACACCCTCTTTCGGAAACGTCTTTGTGATCGCGTCGAATGTCCCTGTCTCCGAAAGAATCTGGGTCCGGTACAGACCTTCCCCGGGAATCACGATCGAAGCGTCCGGACGGATCCGGAGGATCCCTCCGCCGTCCCGCTCCGTTCTCCCTGAGATCGTGTAACATCTCCCCAGCGCTCTCGCGGCGCTCATGATGTCGCCTTCGTCAAGCTTCCTGCGGATTCCGGTGCTGGATACCGTTTCCCCGTCGATCGTGACCGCGGGAAGAATCCGCACGATAAAACCTTTTTTCTGCCCGAACGTCTGCAGCGTGTCCGCGTTCCCCGCGCCTCCGTCGCCGAATGTAAAGTTGAAACCGGCCACCAGTCCCTGCACGTCCCATCTGGAAAGCAGCATGTCGACAAACGCTTCGGGCGCCATATGCATCAGCTCTTCCGTGAAGGGTTCCATGTAAACACTGTCCGCGCCGCAGTCTCGGAGCAGATACTCCCGTTCTTCCGCCGTGCAGAGCAGTTTGACGCTCTTTCCGATCAGTTCCGCGGGATGATTGGAAAATGTATACGCCGTACAGGAGGCGTCCAGTGCGATCGCAAGATGTTTTGCCCGCTCCACCAGTGCCTTATGCCCCTCGTGCACGCCGTCGAACATGCCAAGCACCAGCACTGCTTTTTCTTTTTCAGCCATAATCCCTCTAATCAATATAAATGCACAAGGAGTCTCGCTTTTCCGTTCCTGACCTCTCCGAGTCCAAGAAATCCGTCGGAATAAATCCGGTATATCCCGTCCTTTCCGCGTACGTCGGTCTCGAGACCGTTCATGGTTGGAATCCGCCGGTCGCTCTTCAGCTGAAGAACGTCATAACCGGAAAGCGCTTCCTCGCAGGAAATGAGCGTGGACTGAAGCGTCCCCTCCTGTTTCATCTCTTCCAGTTCCCGTATCGTATATCCGCGTCCGGACTGAAACATCCCCGTTCCGGTCCTGAGGAGGAACGCCATGCAGGCGCTGGTCCCGAGCCGGTCCCCGATATCCTCGCAGAGCTTCCGGATGTACGTTCCTTTGGAACATGTCACGCGGAGAAGAAAGCGGTTCTCTCCCATCTGCCGGACCAGCTCGATCTTCGGGACCGATATAAGGCGTCTCCGTTCCGGCACTTCGCCGCCGGCTCTTGCCAGCTTATACATCTTGACCCCGTCGACATTCAGTGCGGAATAGGCCGGCGCCGTCTGCCAGATTTCTCCGGTAAAGGCGGGAAGAACCGATAAAAGCTCCTGCTCCGTCACCATCCTGTCCGTATCGCGCTCCGTCACTTTTCCGAACACGTCGAGCGTATCGGTCCGGATCCCGAACAGGATCTCGCAGACATACGTCTTCTCTTTTTCGATCAGATAATCGAAAAGCCGCGTCGCCCTGCCGATACTGACGGGAAGCACGCCCGCCGCTCCGGGATCCAGCGTACCGAGATGACCGACCTTTTTTACGCCGAAAACGCGGCGTACGTCATACACCGCGTTGTTGGATGTCATACCGGGTGGTTTTAATACGCAGATAAATCCGTCCATCAGCGCTCCGCCCCGTCATATGCCTGCTGAAGCTTTTCGGTCATGAGGCGGAACGCCTCCTCCATACTCATGTTCAGCGTGCAGCCGGCAGCCAGTCTGTGACCGCCCCCGTCGTACTCCGACGCGATCAGGCTGATATCCACTTTGCTCTTTGCCCGGAAGCTGACGCGGATGGATCCGTCCTCGGCTTCGCGGAGAAATGCCGCGCATTCCACCGTATCGATATCCCGCATGGAATCGATGATACCGTCGGAATCCTCCGCCCCTGCGCCGCAGGCGGCAAAATCCTTCAGCGTCGCATAGGAAACCGCGACAGCGTTGTTTCTGGACAGCTGCATCCGCTCCAGGACCAGGTTGGTAAGCCGTACTTTTCTGAGCGGGATCGTCCTGAACAGGAGCCGGTTCACTTCCGGCAGATCGAAGCCCGTTTCCAGTATCTCCGCCATCGCCCGGAACGTATCGGGCGTCGTGCCCGAATAGGAAAAGTTGCCGGTATCGGTCGCGATCGCCGCGTACAGGCACATCCCGATCTCACGGTCCATTCCATACCCGAGTTCCTTTAGGAGCAGTACGATGAGTTCCCCCGCCGCACCCTTCCGGCGGATAAAATTGACGTCCGCAAATCCGGTGTTCGTCCGGTGATGGTCGATGCAGAGTGATTCCCTTGCCGCGTCGAACAGTCTCTTGCTGTCTCCGGTCCGGGAAAGCGTGGAGCAGTCCACGGTAATCACTGCATCCGTCGGCTGCACTTCCGACGGTTTCCGGATCGAAGACGCCCCCGGCAGAAACCGGTAGGCTTCCGGAACCGGATCCCCACACACGATCTCCGCTTTTTTCCCTGCGTTTTTCAGAGCAATCGAAAGCGCCAGACTGGATCCAAGCGTATCCCCGTCCGGCGATATGTGAGAGATCAGAATAAACTCCTGATATCTGCGGATAAACTCTGCGGCTTCCTTCAGCATCTTACTCTTCCGTTTCCCCTTCGGCGCCGTCTTCCTTCTTGATATCCAGGCTGTTCAGTATCTCGGAAATATGGATGCTGTACGCGATGGAATCGTCCAGTCTGAACTTCAGGGAAGGCACTCTCCGGATCAGCATCCGCTGACCGAGCTCATGCGCAATGAAGCCCGCGGCATGATTCAGCGCGTCCACGGTGCCCTGACGCACCGCGTCGTCCTTGTCGTAGACGGAAACGCTTATTTTTGCATATTTCAGATCCTTTGTCACTTCCGCGCCGGTCAGCGTGGTCATGGGAGAGATCCTCGGATCCTTCATCTCCCTTACGATAGCGGAAAGGGTCTTTTTTACTTCCTCGTTGATTCTGTCACTTCGTATTGCAGACATAGTTCTTCCTTACCGTTTGACTTCTTCCATTACGAACGCTTCGATCATATCGCCGACCTGAAGGTCATTGAACCCGTCGATGCCGATACCGCACTCGTAACCCTCCATGACCTCGCGCGCGTCGTCTTTGAAACGTTTGAGAGAGGAGATCTTTCCTTCATGCAGGACGACGTTGTCGCGGAGCACGCGGACCTGGGCGTTCCTCTGGATCTTGCCGTTCTTGACGTAAGCGCCGGCGATCGTGCCGACACCGGAAACGCGGAACGTTTCCCTGACTTCCGCCATGCCGAGATCAACTTCCTGGAAGACGGGTTTGAACATGCCCTTCATGGCGTTCTCCACATCCTCGATCGCGTTGTAGATGACGCGGTAGGTACGGACGTCGACCTTCTCCTTCTCCGCTTCCGCGCGGGCGATGGAGTCCGGACGGACGTTGAATCCGATGACGATGGCGTTCGAAGTGGATGCGAACATGATGTCCGATCCTGTGATCGCGCCGACCGCGCCGTGGATGCACTTCACGCGGACCTCGTCGTTGGAGAGTTTTTCAAGCGCCTGCTTGACGGCCTCCACAGAGCCCTGCACGTCGGCCTTGACGATAATATTCAGCGTCTTCAGCTCGCCTTCCTCGACCTTTTTGAAAAGGTCTTCGAGAGATACCTTGGATAGATTCTTGAGCTGCGCCGCCTTGATCTTTTCCCTTCGCTCCTCTGCGACCTGCTTGGTCAGCTTGTCCGCTTCCGCAACGATCAGCGTATCTCCCGCCTCGGGAACCTCGTTGAATCCGAGTACCTCGACCGGGATGGACGGGCCGGCAGAGCTGACTGTACGTCCTCTGTCATCCAGCATGCCGCGGACACGGCCGTAAGCCGTACCTGCAACGATGGTATCGCCCTTCTTGAGCGTGCCGTTCTGAACGAGGACCGTGGCGATCGGGCCGCGGCCCTTGTCGAGCCTTGCCTCGATGATCGTTCCCTTTGCCATACGGTCGGGATTCGCCTTGAGTTCCAGCACGTCCGCCTGCAGCAGCACCATCTCGAGCAGGTTTTCCAGACCCATCTGTGTTTTCGCGGAAACGGGAACGCAGATCGTTTCGCCGCCCCACTCTTCCGGCACGAGTTCGTGCTCGGTCAGCTGCTGTTTGACACGCTCCGGATCGGCTTCCGCGCGGTCCATCTTGTTGATGGCGACAATGATCGGTACGCCGGCAGCCTTCGCGTGGTTGATCGCCTCAACAGTCTGGGGCATGATTCCGTCGTCCGCCGCAACGACCAGAATGACGATATCCGTCACCTGGGCGCCGCGCGCACGCATGGAAGTAAACGCCTCATGGCCAGGAGTATCGATGAAGGTGATCTGCCTTCCGTTCAGCGTCACGGTATACGCGCCGATATGCTGCGTAATGCCGCCCGCTTCTCCCGCCGTGATGGCGCTCTTGCGGATCGCGTCCAGAAGAGAGGTCTTGCCGTGATCGACGTGTCCCATGATCGTAACGACCGGCGGACGCGTTTTCAGCTGTTCCGGCTTATCCTGATCCTCGACAGAGTCGCTCAGAACCTCTTCGTATGTCTTCGCGATCTTCTGCTCCAGCTCGATCCCGTATTCCGACGCGATCAGCTGGCAGGTATCGAAATCGATCTCCTGGTTGATGGTCGCAAGAATATCCAGAAGGAACAGCTTTTTGATGATTTCCGTGACCGGCTTTCCGATCTTCTCGGAAAGATCCTTGACCGTGATCATTTCCGTCGTAATGACGGCCTTTTCGATCACGACCGGCTCCGGCTTATGAACAGGCTGCTGTTTGGTGTTCCGTTTCGGACGGCGGCTTCCCGTCGGGGATTCGTCATCCCAGGACCTTGCGTCCGGACCGGCCTCGCGCTGCATCGCCTTCTTGTTCTTTGCCTTCTTCTCGGTATCGTAACTGTTGCGGTTGCGCTGATCCTTACCGCCCTGACGTCCTTTCTCGTTCTGGGGGATCACGGTAGCGGACATGGCGGATCCGCCCCGCTTGATATCGGGCTGAGGCCCGCGCTGAACGCGCTGCGGACCTTTTTTATCCTGACCCTGCGCCGCGTCGCGCGTAATCACTCTGGGCTGGAAGCCTTTCCTGTCCTGTCTCTGAACAGGCGCGGGCGCCGGCTTCGCGGCCGGTTTTGCGGCAGCGGCGGGCGCCGCCGGTGCGGCAGCCGGCTCCGCTTCCTGCGCGGGAACGGTTTCCTGTACGGGCTTCTCCTCTGCCTCCGACTCTTCCGCGGGCGCTTCCGCCGTTTCGGAGGGCACTTCCGGCTCCTCCTGCGCGGGCGTTTCATCCTCGCCCCCGACATGAACCGCCAGATCGTCCTGAGACTCCAGCATGGAGCGGAACCGCTCTTCGCGCTCCCGTTCCTGACGCTCTTTCCGTTCTTTCGCTTCTTTATCCAGCAGGGTCCGTTCGGCATCCGACACCTGTTTGATCAGGTCGGAAACCTCCTCCTGCGCAGAAGCCAGCTCACGGAGCAGCGCGCCGATGTCCGCATGGACTTCCTTAATGGATTCTGAAAAACTCATATTCGCCATATGTTCTGTATTCCCCCGAATTATTCGTTATGCGGCTCAGCCGCTTTCAATATCATGTTCTTAAAACCTTCATCGGTTACGCCGATGATCATCCGCGTCGGTTTGCCGATCGCGCTCCCGATCTCCTCCGCCTCCAGGTAAGCGATTCCGTGGTGTTCGCAATCAATCCGGAACCGGTCTTTTGTCGCACCGGACGCGGCCGCGTCCACAATCAGAAGCCGCACTTTTCCCGAAGGCATGGCCTTCGCGACTGCGAACTCCCCCGAAACGCATTTTCCCGCTTTCTGGGCAAGTCCGAGCGCCCCGTAGAATCTGTCGGTCATCCCATGAACTCCTTGACGAGCCTCGCGGTCGTCTCCGCGTCCAGCGTAACGTCCAGCGCACGGTTCAGCGCGCGAATCTTCAGCGCCTTGTTCAGGCACTCCTCTCTCGCGCAGAGGTAGGCGCCGCGGCCGTTCTTCTTTCCGGTCCTGTCCACCTCGACTGTACCGTCCGCCGTCCGTACGATCCGGAGCAGTTCCTTTTTGGGGCGCATTTCGCGGCAAGCCACGCACATGCGCATCGGTATCTTCTTCTGCAAAACGCTTTATTCCTCCGTGTCGAATTCGGCAAACTCATCGCCGCCGAATTCCGGCTCGTCCGACATGGCGGCCATTTCCTCTTCCGCCTGTGTCTGGTTCTTGATGTCGATCTTCCAGCCGGTCAGCTTGGCGGCAAGACGGGCGTTCTGTCCTTCCTTGCCGATTGCAAGAGAGAGCTGGTTATCCGGCACGATCACCTTCGCCGCCTTCTCGTCCTCGTTCACGTATACCATCAGGACCTTCGCCGGGCTCAGAGCCTTGGCGATATAGATGGCGAAATCGGGATCCCACTCGATAATGTCGATCTTCTCGTTGTGGAGCTCGTTGACGATGCGCTCCACGCGGACGCCTCTCTGTCCGACGCACGCTCCGACCGGATCAACCTGCGGATCGGTGGAATGAACGGCGACCTTCGTTCTGAACCCCGCTTCGCGGGCGATCGATTTGATCTGCACAACGCCGCTCTGGATCTCGGGCACTTCCAGTTCGAACAGACGCTTGACAAGGCCGGGATGCGTTCTGGAGACCAGAACCTGCGGTCCCTTGTTGTCGCGGCGGACTTCCAGTACGTATACCTTGATGCGCTGGCTCGTTTCGTAGGTCTCGCCCGGAATCACCTCGGAAGCGGCGAGCATGCCGTCCGTTTTGCCGAGTTCCACGAACACGTTGCCCTTTTCGACGCGGTGCACGATGGCGGTCAGAACTTCGTTCTCCTTCTCGACATATTCCTCATAAATCACGCCGCGCTCCGCTTCCCGGATCCTCTGCACAACGACCTGCTTCGCAGTCTGTGCCGCGATCCTTCCGAATCCGGTCGTCTTCACTTCCTCTTCCAGCACGTCGCCGATATCATAAAGCGCGTTGACCTTCCTCGCGTCCGTAAGCGCGATCTCGTTCTGCGGATTTTCGACCTTTTCAACAACGGTCTTGGACGCGTAGATATGGATCTCGCCGGTATCCTTTTCCACTTCTGCCCGGACATTGGTCGAGGAACCGTAGTTCCTGCGGTATGCAGAGATCAAAGCTGCCTCAATGGCGGAGATCAGCACATCCTTGCTGACACCGCGCTCTTTTTCAAGTGCGTTCAGTGCTTCTATAAACGCTGCGTTCATTTTGGTACTCCTTATCTATAAATAAAAATAATAATTGCCTGTTTCATTCGTTCCGTCAGAACCGGATAAACGGCTTGACAAGCGCCGCGTCTTTTCGTTTGACCGTGACCGTCTCCCCGTCGCACATCAGTTCAAAACTGTCTTCCGTAAAAGACTGCAGCACGCCGGTGATCTCTTTTCTTCCGCCTGCCGGCGCATACAGTTTGGCGGTGATCTCCTTGCCGAGATTCCGTTCATAGTCGGCGTCTTTCTTCAACGGGCGGTCGATCCCGAGCGAGGAAACGGAAAGGTAATACGCCTGTGCGATCGGATCCGCCTCATCCAGCACGGGATCCACCGCTTTGGAGACCGCCTCGCAGTCATCAATCGTAACCCCGCCGGGTTTGTCGATAAACAGGGTCAGGACCCAGTTTCCGTATTCCTTCTGAAACTCCACGTCGCAGAGGGAAAAGCCGAGGTCTTCCACGGTTTTCCTGACGATCCGGTCCACTGCTTCCGTCGTTTTCATATCGCAATTCACCCCTTCAAAAATGAAAGAGTGGGAATTTCCCACTCCTTCAAGGATCTGTTCAAAACTGCAACATTGGGAGCATAGCACATCGTTTTGAAAAAAGCAAGTACCCCCGTTCATTATTTACACATTCAGGCATGGAAAACCGCGGAAATATCCGTTTTTCCGGCGTTCCGGACGGTCAGTCTCTCCTGAACAGGTCTCTCGTATACACCTTGTCCCGGATGTCGTCCAGGATACTGTCGTAACGGTTCGCGATGACCACGTCGCACATCTTCTTGAACCGGTCCAGATCGTTGACGACCAGACTCCCGAAAAACGTCGTCCCGTCTTCCAGCGTGGGCTCGTATACGATGACCGAGGCGCCCTTTGCCTTGATGCGCTTCATCACGCCCTGAATGCTGCTCTGGCGGAAATTGTCGCTGTTGCTCTTCATGGTCAGACGGTATACGCCCACCGTGACAGGATGCTCCCGCTCCTCGTTCCACATGCTGTTCTCGGAATAATAACCCGCTTTTTCCAGAACGCGGTTTGCGATGTGATCCTTTCTCGTCCGGTTGCTTTCCACGATCGCGTGGATCAGGTTCTGCGGCACATCCCGGAAATTGGCGAGAAGCTGCTTGGTGTCCTTCGGCAGGCAGTACCCGCCGTATCCGAAGCTCGGATTATTGTAATGGTCGCCGATCCTCGGATCCAGGCATACACCCCGGATGATATCCGCCGTATTGAGTCCCTTCATCTCCGCGTAGGTATCCAGCTCATTGAAATAGCTGACGCGTAGCGCAAGATACGTGTTTGCGAACAGCTTGACCGCCTCGGCTTCGGTGAATCCCATGAACAGGGTCTCGATATCCTTCTTGATTGCGCCCTCCGTTAGCATGCGGGCGAATTCCTCGGCCGCTGCCCGTGTGCCTTCATCACAGCCCACGATGATCCTCGAGGGATAGAGACAGTCGTAGAGCGCCTTGGACTCCCTCAGAAACTCGGGAGAAAACAGGATCCTGTCGCTGCCGGTCTTTTCCCGGATGCTCTCCGTATAACCGACCGGTATCGTGCTCTTGATCACCATGAACGCCTTCTCGTTCACGCTCTTCACGAGCCGGATCACGTCCTCCACGGCGCTGCAGTTGAAATAATTCTCTTTCGGATTGTAATTTGTCGGCGTCGAGATGATGACAAAATCCGCGTTCCTGTAGGCCTCGGCTCCGTCCAGCGTCGCCGTGAGATTCAGATCCTTCTCAGCAAGATATTTCTGGATATACTCGTCCTGGATCGGCGAGACCCGCCGGTTGATCTGCTCCACCTTCTCAGGCAGAATATCCACCGCCGTCACATGATTGTTCTGTGCAAGGAGAACCGCAAGGCTCAGCCCGACATATCCCGTTCCCGCTACCGCAACATTCATCTTCCGCATCCTTTCCCTCTCCGGGTTATTAAAAATCTCTTCTTCATCCGCGTGATCAGGCTTCCGTCTCCCTCAGAAACCGTCCGACCGCGTCCACGACCGCGTCCAGATGCCGGTCGAAGCAATGCGTATCCCCCTCTACCGGGACAAGTCTCGCATTTTCATACCGCTCCCGGATCTTTTCCGCGTATTCGAAGGGAATCGTCTCATCTTCCGTTCCGTGAACGATCAGAACCGGTTTTTTGAACGATGACGCGGCCTCGCTGACCGGCAGGGAACGCATCGCGCGCACATATTCCGAAGACAGCTCATACGTGTCGACACGGATGGTTTCAGGAAGACGCTCCGGATCAAACGTAACGTCGAACAGTCTCCCTTCCCGCACGCTTTCCGGAATCGAAACGGCGGGCGACAGCGGGATCAGCGCCTTGATCCGGTCCCTTTCTATGCTCCCCAGCAGAACGGCCAGCAACCCTCCCTGAGAATGGCCTGCCACATAAAGATCCGTAACGAACGGAAGTTTTGACGCGAATTCGATCACCCGCATGCCTTCCGCGAGCCAGATCAGTATCGTATGGTTCTTCAGTTCGCCTCCGCTTTTTCCGTGTCCGTACAGTTCCACCCTGAGCGACGCGAAGCCCTCGCGGTTAGCTGCCTCCGCCACAGCTGTGATATGCCTTTCCTCCATGTCGCCGGTCAATCCGTGAAACACGATAAGAAGCGGCATCCTGTCTTTCTGCTCTCTGGGGAAATCCAGTTTCGCATGAATACGGATCCCGTCGCTTTCGAGATAAAACTCGTCGTTCTCGTACATGAACAGAACCTTCTCTTTCCCGTCGGCTTATCAGATCCGGCCGGCGTTCAGCACTGCTTCTGTGATTTTATCATAATGCGGCGCAGAATGCCCAAACGATATCTGTAAACTTTTCTGCGTTTTCTCCCCGCAGATGTCCGATCTCTGTTTTCAGCGCAAAAAAGGCCCGGACGTTTCCGGACCTTGTATCATGAACAAAGGAAAACGTTCCCGTCACTTGAGATGACAGGCCTCGCAGTCCTCTTCCGCCGGGAACTCGGCCGGATCGTACGGAATCCCGTTCCTGTCGTAATAATCACGGACCGCTTTCTTGATTGCCTCCTCCGCGAGAACGGAGCAGTGCAGCTTATGCGCGGGAAGACCGTCCAGCGCTTCCGTCACGGCCTTGTTGGTCAGGGTCAGCACTTCGCTCAGCGGCTTTCCTTTGATCATCTCCGTCGCCATGGAGCTTGAGGCAATCGCGCTTCCGCACCCGAATGTCTCAAACTTGACGTCGGTCACGATGTCCCCGTCGATCTTCAGATAGATCTTCATAATATCTCCGCAGACAGGATTCCCGACTTCCCCGACACCGTCCGCGTTCTCGATCACTCCGACGTTTCTGGGATTGCGGAAATGATCCATTACTTTTTCACTGTATAAAGCCATAACTGTTTCCTTTCATTCACTGAATACGTGCTTGCGTTTGCCGTTTACAAGATCCCTCCAGAACGGAGACATGTTCCTGAGATAGGTCACAACGTCCGTTACGGCGGCGATCATATAGTCGATCTCTTCCTCTGTCACATCTTCGCCGATACTCAGGCGGAGCGATCCGTGGGCGACCTCGTGCGGTCTTCCGATCGCGAGCAGGACGTGGCTCGGATCAAGCGAACCCGATGTACACGCGGACCCCGACGACGCGCAGATCCCCTTGTCATCCAGAAGCAGGAGCAGAGATTCTCCTTCGATCCCCTCAAAGCAGAAATTCACGTTTCCCGGAAGCCTGCGCGTCCTGTCCCCGTTGAGTTCCCCGTAGGGAATGCGGTCCAGCCCAGCGATCAGACGGTCGCGCATGGCGGTCATCCTTTCAGCGTTCTTCTCCATATTGGAACAGGCGATCTCAAGCGCCTTCGCCATGCCGACGATGGACGCGATGTTTTCCGTTCCGGCGCGTTTCCCGCGTTCCTGCGCCCCTCCGCTGATCAGCGTCTCAAGCGGAACGCCCCGCCTGACGAAAAGAACGCCGATCCCTTTCGGTCCGTGGAACTTATGAGCGGAAAGGGACAGCATGTCGATGTTCTGCGCCTTTACGTCAATGGGAAGATGCCCCGCCGCCTGAACCGCGTCCGTATGGAACAGCACGCCCTTTTCCCTGCACACGGCCCCGATCTCCGCTACGGGCTGGATCGTGCCGATCTCGTTGTTGGCGTACATGACCGTAACAAGGCATGTGTCCTCCCGGATCGCGTCGCGGACTTCTTCCGCGCTGACGATCCCGTTCGCGTGAACGTCGAGAAGCGTCACGTCAAACCCCTGTTTCTTCAGCTTGTCCAGCGTGTGCAGCACGGCATGGTGCTCCATCGCGGTCGATATGATATGTTTTTTACCTTTCTTTGCTCCGCTGTGGGCAGCGCTCAGTATCGCCTGGTTGTCCGCTTCGCTGCCGCCGGATGTGAAAATGATCTCGCGCGGATCCGCGCCAAGGCATGAAGCGATCTTCTGTCTTGCCGCCTCCAGATCCTCTTTTGCCTTCTGTCCGAAAGCATACAGACTGGACGGATTTCCGTAATACTCTTCGAGATAGGGAAGCATGGCCTGCACGGCCTCCCTGCTCATTTTTGTCGTCGCTGCGTTGTCTGCGTATATCATGTATTCCCCTTGCTGCGGAACCGGCCGGTCCGGTCTTACCGCATACTCTGTATTTCCTAGTAACATGATAGGTAATACATCCGTGATTGTCAAGCGTGAATTGCAGACAGGCTTTCGTATCCTGCTATTGACACGGAACATAATCCGTTATATAAATAAATTGCACGCAATCTATTTTTTGAATTGCGCCGACTCTGCAGAATATGGACAGCGAACATGAAATCCGACCAGCTTGAAAAATCCCTTTGTTTTCCCCTGTACGCCGCCGCGAAGGAAGTGATCCGGCAGTACGCTCCCCTGCTTGAGAGCACCGGCCTGACCTATACGCAGTACATTACCATGACGGCGCTCTGGGAGTATCCGGATACCGCTTTCGACGTCAGCGATCTTGGCAGCATGCTGTGCCTTGATTCCGGAACGCTCACCCCCCTTCTGAAACGGCTGGAGGGAAAAGGCTATGTCATCCGTGAATCGTTCAGCGGCGACAGGCGCCACACCCTGGTCCGCTGCACGGAAGAAGGGTTCCGGCTGAAGGAAAGACTCTCTTCGGTCCCCGGCCGCATGCGTCAGTGCTGCAAGCTGGATGAACGGGACGCGACAGAGCTCTGCAGGCTACTTCACCTGCTTCTTAACAATCTGCAGAATCGATCCGAATGATTCAGGAGGTAACCATATGAAAACGGTAATCATCGGCGGCGTTGCCAGCGGCGCGACCTGCGCCGCGAGGCTCAGACGTCTGGACGAGCAGGCCGAGATCGTCCTTCTTGAGCGGGGAAACTATATCTCCTACGCCAACTGCGGTCTCCCCTATTATATCGGCGGCACGATCAAAAGCCGCGACGCGCTGCTCGTTCAGACAGCGGAGCAGATGCGGAGCAAATTCAATATCGACGTGAGGACGAACAGCGAGGCGGTATCCATCGACCGGGAAAAGAAATCGGTCACGGTACGCCGTCCTGACGGATCCGAATACGGGGAGACCTACGACAAGCTCGTAATCGCAACGGGATCCACGCCGGTGCGTCCGCGCATCCCGGGCGTTGATTCCGCCCTCGTTCATACGCTCTGGACCGTTCCGGATGCGGACAGCATCCGGGAACTGGCCGAAAACGCGAAAAAAGCGGTCGTGATCGGCGGCGGGTTTATCGGGGTGGAAACGGCCGAACAGCTGCGGGATTCCGGCCTGGAAGTCACGCTTGTTGAGGGAACCGACCAGATCATGGCCCCGTTCGACCCCGAGATGGTCACGCTCCTGCACAGGACTCTTCTCGAAAACGGCGTGGACCTGATCCTTTCCGATCCGGTCGATTCCTTTGAGGAAAAGGACGGCGGAATCTCCGTCGCTCTGAAAACAGGACGTACCGTGGCAGCGGACTTCGCGGTCCTTTCCGTCGGGATCCGTCCGAACACCGATCTGGCGAAAAAGGCGGGGCTGGATGTGACAGACCGCGGGTTCATCGAAGTTAGCGGTTCCCTCAGGACGTCCGATCCCGACATCTACGCCTGCGGGGATATCATCTCCTATCCGGATCTGGCGCTCGGCGGAAAGACCACCGTTCAGCTCGCCGGTCCGGCGAACAAGCAGGGACGAATCGTGGCGGACAATATCGCGGGTCTTCTTTCGGTATACAGAGGCGCGCAGGGCACGTCCGTCACAGGCGTCTTCGGCATGCAGGCAGCGTCCACCGGTGCAAACGAGAAGAAGCTGCAGTCGCGCGGCCTCGTGAAGGGACGGGACTATGAAACCGTCATCATCACGCAGAACAGTCACGCGGGATATTATCCCGGTGCCTCGCAGATCCTGATGAAACTGCTCTTCTCCTGCGACGGAACAAGGATTTACGGCGCCCAGGCTATCGGAGCGGACGGAGCGGATAAGCGGATCGACGTGATTGCCACCGCCATGCGGCTCGGCGGCGGGATCAACGAACTGACGGAACTGGAGCTTGCCTACAGTCCGGCGCATTCCTCCGCGAAAGATCCTGTAAATATGCTCGGATTTACGGCGGAGAATGTGATCCGCGGCCTCGTCAGATTCAGTTCCTGCCGGCCGGATCTGCGTTCCGAAAAAATCCTGGACATCCGTGAAAACGCGGAGCGGATGGCGTACGAGATCCCCGGCGCGGTCAGCGTTCCCCTGTCTGAACTCCGCAACCGTCTCTATGAGCTGGACAGGTCGCAGCATTATATCCTGATGTGCGGAGTCGGCGTCCGCGCTTACAACGCCGCAAGAATCCTTACAATGAACGGATTCCATCATATACAGGTCTATCCGGGAGGTTTGAAGATGTACAGAGCGATTTTCGATGAAATAAAACCGAGCAGGGCGGCGCAGGAGTCTCTCGCCGCAGTATCCGCGGGTGATATCACGGCAACGGTCAGTCTGGACTGCTGCGGCATGCAGTGTCCGGGGCCGCTGGTAAAAGTCTACGAGACAGTCGGGGCAATGAGAGACGGTGACGTGCTGGAAGTCTCGGCGTCCGATCCCGGATTCGCCCGGGATATCGAATCCTGGTGCAGAAGAACGGGCAACACCCTGCTGTCCCAGTCCTCCGAAAACGGACGCTATTCCGCTCTGATACGGAAAGGAACCGCTTCCGTCGTTTCGAGAGACACGGAGGACGGAAAGACCATTATCGTGTTCTCCGGCGATTTCGACAAGGTCATGGCAAGCTTCATCATAGCGAACGGCGCCGCCGCCATGGGAAGGAAGGTTACGATGTTCTTCACCTTCTGGGGTCTGACCGCGCTTCGCCGTCAGGAAAAAGTCAAGGTGAAAAAGAGCTTCATGGAACGGATGTTCGGGTTCATGCTTCCGAGAGGCTTCAATAAGCTCGGACTGTCCAGAATGAATATGGCGGGCATGGGAACCGCCATGATGAAAAAGATCATGAACGACAAGAACGTCAGCACGCTGGAGGATCTTGTGAAGAAAGCGATGGAAAACGGCGTGCACATCATGGCCTGCTCCATGAGCATGGACGTCATGGGCATCCGTCCCGAAGAGCTGATCGACGGCGTGGAGATCGTCGGGGTCGGCACCTATCTCGGAAACGCAGAAGAATCGAACGTAAACCTGTTCATCTGAGCGAACGGAATCGTTTACTGCATAACAGCAATGCGGTCAAGGGAATCAGCTCCCCTGACCGCATTTGTCATATACCGTTATATCCATGTCATTTCCTCTGCGGAATGATCTCAAGCCAGTAACCGTCCGGGTCCTGGATAAAATAGATCCCCATTTTGTGATTCTCGAAGCAGATGCAGCCCATCTCTTCATGCAGTCTGTGCGCCGCCTCGAAATCGTCCGTCCGGAATGCGAGATGGAATTCTTCCTCCCCGATATCGTACTTCTGCGGATGATCGGCAAGCCAGGTCAGTTCCAGCTCGAATTCGCTGTTCTCGTTTCCGATATACACGATGATGAAAGACCCGTCCTCCGCCGTTTTGCGGCGTTTTTCCGTCAGGCCCAGTGCCTTGCGGTAGAACGCGAGCGATGCGTCCAGGTCCTGTACG
>JAEEGL016842626.1_pt1 | contig 19265 bp, 20 predicted proteins | sample 9134231 | NCBI WGS metagenome assembly JAEEGL01 (sample SAMN16246548, study PRJNA631951) | gut metagenome | biome: gut microbiome; feature: rumen; material: fiber-attached | host: Bos | place: Iran: Karaj | collected 2018-10 | reverse complement strand
GTGCTCGTCGGCGATAACGGGGATTTCGCGGTCGGTCAGAGGGAGATGGACAGTCTTACCAATCAAGTCTTTATACCGTGAGTCCTCTGGATTAACGGCGACGGCGGCATCGCCAAACAAGGTCTCTGGACGAGTAGTAGAGACAATAATGTCGTCGTAAGCGATATCCCAGAGAGTACCTTTTTCGTCTTTGTGTTCGACTTCGATATCAGCAAAGGCGGTCTGATGCTTTGGACAAAAGTTGACTAATTTTTCACCTCTGTAGATAAGACCGTCGTTCCACATTTTTTCGAAAGTGGTATAGACGCGGTCGATAACATTTTCATCCAAGGTAAAAGTGAGATCGTCCCAAGAGCAGGAGGCGCCGAGAGCGCGGAGTTGAAGCTCCATGTTGCCGCGCTGCATCTCCACGAAGTCCCAGACACGAGTGTAGAGTTCATCACGAGAGTATTCAAAACGGGTATGCCCTTCCTTTTCAAGGGCTTTTTCGTAGACTACCCAGGTCTCAAAGCCAGCGTGATCAGCGCCAGGAACATACCAGGTAGAAGCTCCTTTTAGCCTATAGTAGCGAGTAAGAGAATCTTCGAGAGCAACGGTAAGGCCGTGACCAATATGGAGGTTGCCGTTGGCGTTTGGCGGCGGCATCACGATGGAATAATGCCTAAAATTATTTTCAAATCTATCATCTATGCCGTCGCTGTCGTTATCAACCGGGACGGTAGGAACAGATGGTTTGAAAACACCAGCTGCCTCCCAAGCGGCATAGATATCGGCTTCGAATTGATCAGGTTCGTAGCTACTTGAAAACTTCATGTTTGTTATCACTCCCTTGCTCTTATTTAATATAATTATACTACTTTCTTTACGAGATGGCAAAAGGGAAAACCACACCCGAAAGTGTGGTTCTTGACTAGAGACCAAGGATTTGATTGAGCATAGCCTTTTTGGCATTGAGAGTTTCTTTGTTGTCGGAATAAATCGGTGTAAATATTTTTGACTGCTTTTCTCCGGTCGCCATTCTCATCTCCTTAATACGCTCTTCCATGGCTAGGCCGAAAAGAAATAATTTCCGGCAAGCTTTCTTTGTGCAGACTAAAAGGAGAATCAATAAAACTAGTATCAACGCAGCAAATAGATAATTCTTTCGAATGATCTGGATAACAACTGCCACGATGTCCAAAATTAAGGCCAAGATATCGATAATAACAATGGCTGCCTGCATAGTTATGGCTTTATCCATCCTCTGTATCGCAGGGCCGTTGGCTTCTTTGATTTTAGATAAGACTTTTACGGGATTTGCCCGATATTCAAGTTCATCTATGATCCGATTCCTGTATTGCGCGCAAAGACGCCGGTCCTTACTCTCTAGTAGTTTTCTAAATTCTGCATCAAAGATTATCACTTCCTCGGTTTCTAAAAGTTCTTTGCTCATTTTTTCACCCCCTTATAAATAGCAATTACTTTTGATTATACCATATTTTAGCATAAAAATCAAGAGCTAGAGGGCGAGGAGTGTGCGGATTTCTTCAAATTCTTCTTCGGTAAGATCGAGAGTTTTGCCGTGTCGCCACTCTTCGTCTAAAGGCATCAGATGAACATGAGCGTGAGGAACATCGGTGCCGACAACTTTCCAGAGAATACGGGCGCCTAATTTATCTTCCATGTGTTTGGATAATTTTTTGACGGTATTCATCAGAGCTTGATAATCTTCGTCAGGGAGATCGTAGATTTTGTCTACTTCGTTTTTGGGAACGACGAGAGTGTGCCCCTTGGTTTCTGGATGAATATCTAGAAAAGCGTAGGTTTTGTCGTCTTCGTAAATTTTGTAAGAAGGGGTTTCTCCTCTGATAATTTTAGTAAAAATACTACTCATCTTTTTCTCCTTTGGTTAGTAATTTGACGGCGACAAAATAGATGGCTGCGAAGATGACAGAGAAGATAAGACCACCGATGACGTCTGAAGTCCAATGCTTGTTGGCTAGAACGCGACCGACCGGAACGAGAATGACGAAAGCCAGCATCAAAAGGTCTATGATAGCGAGTAAATATTTTTGTTTGATGTATCTAGGTAAGATAATGGCCGTGCAAAAAAAGATAGTAGCAGTGATCATGGTATGAGTAGAAGGGAAGCTAGGCTCGCCGGAGCCATCAGGACGAGTGTTTAAGACCCAGATTTTGTCGAAGATAAAGTAGGTGGCAACCACGAGAACTGCAGGAACAATAAGAGCGATGAGAGCTTTGTCAATTTTTTTGAAAGATTTCCTAGTAATCCATTGATAGATAGCCAGGACCGCAAGAATGCCAGCAGTGGCGAGAGCGGTATAAACCATAATATCAGTAGCTTTGTCCCAATTCATAGTTTTATTATAGCACAAAAGGATCAGGTGTATGTATCTTGAAATATTCTGCATAAGGTGTTATAATAATAAAAGTAGTCTCGCCTAGGGTGAGACTAGGTTTTTTATAGTTATGGTTACGAGAAGGAGGTGGGTATTAGATGGAGAAGAAGTACGAATTTGTTGAAGATGATGTGATTATGGTGGGCAACCGGACACTGCATCGCATAGTTGCGGTCAGGGATTTCGATTTAGCTCGAGGTGGAGAGATTGAAGCAGGCGACCTCGGTGGCTACATCGAGTCCGAAGATAATCTATCACATGATGGCCTCTGCTGGGTCGATGGTGACGCAGAAGTCTACGGCAATGCAAGAGTTTATGGCGATGCCTGGATTGGCTATCAAGCTAAAGTCTGTGGTCAGGCCAAAGTCTACGGCAAAGCTAGGGTTGACGAGTGCGCAGTAGTTTCTGATCAGGCCAGAGTCTATGACCACGCCTGCGTTCGCGATTATGCCAAAGTCTGTGGCCAGGCTAGAGTCTATGATAGAGCTAGGATTTTTAATGATGCTATAGTATCTAGTCAGGCTAAAATCCATGAAGATGCTGAAATTTGCGACTGCGCTATAATATCTGGTCAGATTGAAGTTTATGGAGAAGCTATGCTAGGTTGCAACGTTAAAATTCGTGGCCAAGCCAAAGTTTGTAGTTCACTATAAGTTTTAACCATAACACCAAAAAGCCCCTATTGGGGGCTTTTTTGATATCACTGGTACACCCGTTGGCGTAGCCCGGGCGCCAACTAGTTGTGGATTACTGGAACAAAAAAAGCCTGACGGCTTTTACTGGTACGCCCGACAGGATTTGAACCTACGACCTTTTGCTCCGCAAGCAAACGCTCTATCCAGCTGAGCTACGGGCGCACATTATCAAAAGCACTGGCCAGCCTTTAGGGCTAGCCGAGTACAAGTGTGGATGTGATAAATAATTATGACATCCACCTAGAAATTAAATGAGCATCACCATAGAGGTGACGCTCTTATTATACCACATCCGCATGGGCTTTGGCAAATTTGGCAGATTTTTTATCTAGTTCCGCATAGTCACTTTCTTTGATAGTTTCTGATTTGCCGGATTCGATAAAGTTTCTGAGTACACCGACTAGAATGAAAGGACGGACGAAGGTAGAATGAAGAATAGACCACATAACGATACCAACTATAGCAGAACAGACGAGCGCCAGAGTGGTGGTATTATAGACAAATTCCGGAACTTCACCACTGGTGGAGATTTCAACAATTTCGTTGCTTAGTGCGGTCATAGCATCTGGAAAAGCCTGCAAGATAAGGTAAGTAATACCAAAGAACACGCCACCAATGATAGCGAAGGAAGCTAAGCTAATACCGAAGACACGGCCAAGATTTTTGGCTAGGGTTTTGCCATGTTTGAAGAAGATGATAGCACCTTCACAGGTAGCTTTTGGCGCAGTAATATCGCTCCGATAGAAGACCCAACCGAGGCAGCAATCGCAAAGATAAGCGACAATAGTATTGATAACACTTGAAATGGTACCACCGATAGCTCCGCCAGTGTCACCACCAACAGCCTGACCGACAGCGGTAATACCAGTGCCAATCTGATTAAAGATACCTTTGATGACGCCGGTGGCAGCGTAGTAACCAGCAACAGTAGTAAAGCGTTTTTTGACGATCGCTTTGCCAGCTTTGATAGTATCCTCTGGAAGCTTACCCTTGACGACGCCTTCGGTCATCATGGCAATTTGCCCGGCTTTGTAGGTATAAGCAACAAAATGTACAATGATATAGGCACAGATGCCACCGAGGACCGCTCCGATAGCGAGGCCGATTAGTCCGCTGTTGGCTGCGCCATCAGCGATATAAAATCCTGCAACGATAAAGCCAATGAGGATGACCGTTGCTAGCAAATCCCAAAGGACGCGCCAAAGGGAAAAGCCAATTGTCTTTTTGTAGATTGCTTTGTTATCCATTTTAACTCCTTTATTAATTTTATTTTAGCATGTTGTGAAAATTTGTGGTAGTGGTTGTGAGACAGGGAAGAATGTGATAAAATTATAGATGGAAGCGTGGCCGAGTGGTTGAAGGCGCACGACTCGAAATCGTGTGGGCGCTCACGCGTCTCGGAGGTTCGAATCCTCTCGCTTCCGCCACGGCTCCAGAGAGCCGCTTTTTTCGGATTCGTTCTTCGAATCGAATCCTCTCGCTTCCGCCATTTTTTGTTGACAAAATTAAGCCGGCCATATGAAGCCGGCTTTTTGTAAGCGTTATGCGGTAGAAAGAATAGAGTTTATAGCGTTTAGCAAGATAGTTGTGTGGGTTTCTGCACCGAACTTTTGTTCGTCTTCGGGCAGCTTTTGGATGTCGTTTTGCAGATTTTCTAACTGGGTTTTCAAACCCGTTAGTCGTTCCACGGCCTTTGGCAAAGCCAAAATTGTACATTTTAGCGTATCGGCTTCACTTAGCATAGTAGCGTAATTCATGGATGCAGTAGCTAAGTTTTCCATAATCTTATCTAATATTGTAGCGCTCATAATGCATCTCCTTTCAGATCCGGAAAATAAGAAATCCGGTCAGAACAAAAACTAAGATAAGAGCAACAGCTAAAATCCTAGCAATAATGCGTAAATGCTTTCTTCTCATAATCATAATGTGCTCCTTTCCTAAGGTGTTTCGCCGAGATATTCCTCCAACGTTAGGCCTTTTTCGGCAATTTCTTTGGCGATTTCTGGGCTGCCAACGTAGCGAATATGCCACGGCTCGTAGTTATAACCAGTAATGTCTTCTTCTCCTTCGGGATAGCGGAGGATGAAGCCGTACTCGGGCATCAGCGCATGGACCTTGGCGAACAATTCTTTGTTTGCGATCATGTGATCGTTGTCGTTGTCTGGCTTGCCGTTAACTACCATACAGACATCCACGGCAAGACCAGTGTGGTGCTCGGAATATCCGGGCGCAGCAACATATTGTCTACAATAATCTTCGCCGTACTCCTTTTTGAAATAGCTCCAGAGATCAATCTGGTCATCTATTGAACGGTAGACGCTGTCTAATCTAATGTCTACACCTTCTTCGAGTAGAGCCTCTTGGAGCTTTTTGAACTCTTTCAAGGTTTCTTCTTCGATGACAACATCGTCACCCCAGGGATCTTTGTCGACCACAAGGGTAATTTTGCCTTCCCAGTTCATAGGGAGCTGGTGAGTTTTGTTGACGAGAACCAGATACTTATCCTGGCCATTTGTTTTGGTAGAACCGCAAGCCGCCAAAACGAAGGCCATAAAGCACATGATGAATACTACTATTTTCTTCATAGGACACCCCCTTATAAAGTAGCACTGTGGTTTTAAGGTACTATTCTTATAATGCCACAAAATATTATTTTTGTCCAGATGAAAAAAGCCTAGGCGGTCGTATGCGCTTAAAAATGGCGCAAACCGGCTGGTAATTGGCCGTGATCTGACCCGTGGAGAAGGAGATATTGTAGAGCGCGTAGCCAAAAACTATGCCAGAATCCTCGAGGATATTAGAGTTGAAGTCTAGCCTATGAAGTTTTAAAAGGCCCACTTTTAGTGGGTCTTTTTCTTTTTGGAGTTTTTGGGGGATTTTTTGAAAAGTTGGGTGTGAGCTCTGAAGCCGTATTTGTGGGTAATAGGGTCTTTAAAAATTGGATTCTTGAGGGGCATCAGAGTGAGGAGCGTGTAAGCACCAAAGAAGATAAAAGTACCGGCACAAGCGAGATAAGTGCCGAGAAAATTTACATCTGGAGCTTCGATGATTTTGTAAAAGACAAATTGACTCAAAATGATCGCAAGATAAAAAGTGGTGATATCAATAAAAAGAACTGGTTTTTTGGTAATAAGTTTGTAGCTATAAAAGATGACCGGAATGACGACAACCAGGGTGAGAAGGGAAGCGAGCTTGGCGAGAAAATAGTTGGGGTCGGCGCCATAAATGTAGCCATCTACTAATCCCCAGATAAGGGTAGGAGTGAGGGCAATCTTGATATGCTCCCAGGTGCTTTCATTGACAGCGGTAAAGATACCGAGGACTTTATTGCAGCCGGAAATTTCATACAAAAAGTGAGCTAAGGTTCCGAACAAAGAAATTAAGACAATCCCAGCCCATATCATAGTTTTATTATATCATAATCAATCGTGGTGTTTTAGATACTTCAACTCGGGGAGGAGATTTCTGATGGCGCGATAGAGAATATAAGCGGCAATACCGATAGAAAGGATAGGGTCGATCAGGTGGACGCCGGTGAGTTTCATGACGATGGCGCCAATCAAAACGGCGAGCCAAGAGAAAGTGTCTTCTAGCATATGAAGGTTGACGGTTTTTTGATTGAAACTTTCACCTTTCATGGTGGCGAGCGCGGCGAGTAAATTAAATATCACGCCGAGTACAGCAAAAAGCATCATGCCATCATAGCTGACTTCAGCAGGCTCCTCGATACGTTCGATGGCTTCGATAACCAGATGAATGGAGCTAAAAATCAGAAAACCAGAGACGATAAAACCGCCAATAAGAGAATACTTGGCTGGGTCGAAGTGGGATTCTTTTGTTTTTTTGGAGCGGCTGAGACGCTCAAAGATATAGGCAATACCAGTAGAGAGAGCGTCCGCCAAGCTATGCACAGCGTCGGAAGTAATAGCGGCGGAATTAGTAAGGGCACCCCCGATAAATTCAATAACCGAAAAGGACAAATTAAGAATCAGGGCGATCAAAATATTTTGGACTGATGAACCACAAAAATGATGGTGATGATGACAAGCATCATGTGAGTTGGTTTTGGTGGTTAAAGCTTTTTCCGTCACTACAACAATTATAGCACAGAGAAACATAGTAATAAAATGCTGGTGTTTTGTGTTTTGAAAGTTTGGTGGTAGAATAAAGGTATGGAAAGACAAGAGAAGCCAAAGAAAGAAAAGAAAAAAGGTGGAATGAAGGGCCAAACACAAAGGCTGAAAGCTCGGCTTCTGAAGTCTTATTATGGCAACCCGACTAAGGACATGAAATTGATTGCTATCACTGGCACAACAGGTAAAACCACTGTAGCGCATTTTGTGCACGAAATTCTTCGGGCGACTGGAGAACAAGTAGCAGTGCTAGCTTCTGACCAACCATTCAAGATGGGAGTACTGCATAAATTCTTGTCTGATGCCTGGAAAGCGGGCGCAAACTACGTAATCGTAACGGTGCCAGCGGAAGGGTTAAGAGATAACGTATTTTATGGTCTACCAGTGCATATAGCAGCGATGACGAATTTCGTAACAGCAGGTCTTAGAGACATGACCCCTGAGGAATATATCGAAAATGAAAAAACCCTCTTTGATATGAACCCGGATATTGTAGTTTTAAACCGCGACGACATCAACTATGGCGCGTTTGAAGATTTTAAAGGAACACTCAACACTATTAATTTTGGGACTACCGGAAGCGATGTTAAAATTCTTAATTCAAAATTATATAGCAAAGGGACCGAAGCAACGATGTCGATCAACTCCGAGATTGAAACAGTGGCTTCTTTCATACCGGGGGAAGTAGCGGTGTCTTATATGGCGGCAGCGGCGGCCATTGGATTAGCGCTCGGAGTCAAGACCGAAAAGATACTTGATGGTATCGCAAATTATGAGGGTTAGATAATAAAAACAGTATTTTTGGCTGCCGTGCTTCGCAGAGGCATCCAAAAATACTATTTTTTATTCAATAATCTCTTCACAACTTTGATGTCTTCGAACTCATGGGGGCCGTCGGCTCTTAAAATGGTTTTTTCGTGGCCTTTGCCGAGAATTAAGACAAGGTCGCCCTTTTTCGCTTCTTTTAGGGCTAGTTTGATGGCTTTTTCTCGGTCTAATTCTTTGAACAAATTTTTTCCGAGAACCTTACCTTCTTTCTCGGCGCCTTTGATAAAGTCGGCGGCGATTTTTTCGGGATCCTCGTCACGGGAGTCATCCTCGGTAATGATGACTAGATCTGAGTATTTGGCAAGAATTGCGCCCCTAATCGGACGAGTAGAAGGATCGCGTCGGCCGGCGCCACCGTGGACAGAAATCACCCGGCCCTCATGACCCTTGACAGATTCAAAGACTTTTTCTAAGGCGTCTGGAGCGTGAGCATAGTCAACAATCACGGTAAAGCCTTGTCCCTCGTCAACAATATTCATACGGCCTTCAACGGATTCTAGAGTCTTAATGCCGTTCTTAATTTGCTTAGCGGTTAGACCTAACTTTTGTCCAGCTAGAACCGCAGCTAGGGAATTATAAACGTTGAATTCACCCGGAATTTTGGTCTCAATTTCCATATCACTACATGAATATTTTACGCCGTGTACGCCTAGTTTTATGTTTTTTGCGCGGTTTTCGCCATTTTTTATACCATATGTGATATATTCCTTCGAGAGTTTTTCGTAAAATTTACAAGAGGGGTCGTCGGCATTCAATATGCAAAAATCGGCTTTTTTAAATAATTTACCTTTGGCAGCGCGGTAATTAGCAAAAGTCTTATGATAGTCGAGATGTTCGTGGGTAAGATTGGTAAAAATGGCAATTTCAAAGGGGATGCCAAGAGTCCTAAACTCAGCGAGCGCATGAGAGGTAACCTCTAGCACTAGATACTCAGCGCCAGAATCGACGATTTTTTTGATGCGGCGATTCAGAGTGATAGCATCTACGGTGGTCATGTGGCCGAGCTCTGGTTTTAGATCGTCTACCCCCCAGGCTACAGTAGTCATAAGACCAGCTTTTAGTCCGGCTAAGTTTAGCATGTGCCAGAGCATGAAACAAGTAGTGGTTTTACCATTAGTACCAGTGACGCCGATGACGTGCAGCTTTTTTGCTGGCCAGCCATTTTTAACTCCCGCGACAACCGACTGGACATAATGATAGGGAAGAACAGCGGTATTATAAAAAGGGAGTTTTTCTAGAGTAGCCTTGAAACTCATTGGAGATGCCTCAAAGAATCAATTGGGCGTTTGCTGGCAGCTTTCAAGGCTGGGTAGGTACCAAAGACGATACCGACGACGATGGTAGAAGTGATAGTAACAACGATAATTTCCCAACTGGCATAAGGAGCGAACGGAGTAATAAGGGAAACTAAGAAAGCCAAGGAATAGCCCAGGAAGAGACCAAGGACGCTACCGATAAATGAAAGGATAAAAGCTTCAAGCATGAATTGCATAAGGATATTTCTAGCGGAGGCGCCAACGGCTTTTCTAATGCCGATTTCATGAGTACGCTCAGAAACAGAAACAAGCATGATATTCATAATACCAATACCGCCCACAACTAGAGAAATACCTGCGACTAGGGCAAGCATACCAGAGATAATATTTAAGAGGTTGCTGGCTGGATGAGTGATAGAATCTCCATAAGAAACTGAGAAGTTGGTATCACCATAACGACTTTCTTTGAGAGCGGTGGTAATATTGCCAGCAATAGGCTCAAGGAGGCTAGTATTGAGCGCACGAGCGTTGATCTGCTGAATCTGGACGTAGCCCATAACATTTTCCATGGCTTCGATATTAATAAAGAGAGTTTTGTTAAAATTGATATTGTCAAAATTGACGGTTTCCTCAATTTCATCCAAGACGCCCACGATAATAAATCTCTGACCATAGAAGGAGAGGGTGCGACCGACTGGATTTGAACTATTGTATAGTTCGAGGGCGAGCTGATGACCAATAACGGCGGCGTTGGAGCTGTTTTTGTCGTTTAGAAAAACACCGTATTTGAGAGCAAGTGGTTCAATAGTATGAAACTCTGGATTGGTGCCAACGATAGTGGCGGACGGGACAACATTCTCTTCATTTCTAAGAGTATTAGTAGATACGGCGATAGGAGAGGTGGCAGTGACGCCCTCTACAGCAGATATAGCAGCAACGTCGAGCAGGGAAAGACTGCTCTTTTCAAAAGAGTTAGCCGAAGTCAGCTCTTCTACGATACTGGTGACTGCGTCCTTAGAGCGAGACGGGCGGACAACAATTAGATCCGAGCCGATACCATTAGTCTCTTGATGAATAAGGTTGGCAATGCTGCCAGTAAGGCTCAAAATAAGAGTAATACTAGCAATACCGATAGCAATACCAAGACAAGTCAGAAAAGAACGGGTGCGATTTTGGCGGATTGAAGCACGAGCAAGTCTTAAATGGGTTTTAAACAAAAGTGCCATTATTTTTCCTCCTTGCGAGATTTACGACGGCGTTTTTTGGATTTGACACTAATAGGTTGAGGGAGATTATAGTCAGAGACGGTTTTGACATCAGTGGCAATTTGGCCATCCAACATATTAATAACTCTTGTGGCGTAAACAGTTAGCGCAGGGTTGTGCGTCACCATAATAATAGTATTACCTTCTTCATGAATGGCTTTAAGCTCATCCATCACAATGCTAGAAGAACGAGAGTCGAGATTACCAGTAGGCTCATCCGCCAAGATAATCTCTGGATCAGAAACGATAGCACGAGCTATAGCGACACGCTGTTTTTGACCGCCAGAGAGCTGACTAGGATGATAATATTCGCGTTCGCTAAGATGAAATCTCTTTAAAGCATTAGAGGCAGCTTTGAGTCTAACAGTCCGAGGGCGATTAACATAAACTAAGGGAAGAGCAACATTCTCGATGACGGTAAGATTCTGAATGAGATTAAAATCCTGAAAAATAAAACCGATTTTTTTGGCGCGAAGGCGAGCCTGACGAGCGGAAGAAATATCCGAGACATCTTCACCATTCAAATAATATTCACCGTCAGTGGCGCGGTCTAAGAGACCTATAATATTAAGTAGCGTAGTCTTACCACAACCAGATGGCCCCATAATCATGACGAATTCACCGCGCCTTATTTCGAGGTCAAAGTCCTGGAGTGCAAACGAAGCGGTGTCGCCGTAGCCATAGCGCTTAGTAAGACCAGACATTTTGATTACGATATTGTTATCCATTATAATTTTATCTTGATGTTGATTTAATGTGGCGGAAGCGAGAGGATTCGAACCTCCGGTAGAGTTGCCCCTACACACGCTTTCCAAGCGTGCTCCTTAAACCACTCGGACACACTTCCGTCTATGTCCCAATTATAGCATAAATTATGGTGGGTGAGAACATAAAAAACGGCCCTTTATAAGCAGCCGTTTGAAATGTTAGGCGGTGATAAAAATTTCAGGAATCTTTTTTAGATCTTCGTCATCTTTTACTGAAAGAATGCGATTCATCAACTCATCGTCTGGGGGGATCCTGTATGATAAATCTATCCCCGCCAAAACTGAAAGAGTATTAACGTAGCCAGTAAGATCAGTCCTTAGTGTGTGAATCTGATTGGAGTATTCTGGCCATTTGAGTTTAGAATCTTTTAGTAAAGGAATAAGAAGGAACCAGGTTTCAAAACAATTTTTTATGATTGAGGCCTTCGTCATATCAGTAGCCATGGTACTAAGATTATGCCTACGATCAAAACCTTTGCCGAGAGTCGAGTAACGATTGGTTGCAAGATTTTTGTAATATCTCTTTTTACTTTCCAGTTTAGTTTCTCCGGACATTTTGCGAAGCGTCATACATTCGACAGCGCGCCTGGTTTCATCGTCTACTGGTAAATCCATTACAAGGATACCTTCATCTTCTGAAACATCGTGGAGAAGTAGCGTTGCGAGCAGGATATCCTCGTTTAGATTCATCCCAACAGCATCGCAGGCTAAGGAAAGCGGGTGAATAATATATGGTTCACCAGATTTCCGAGTACTATTTTTGTGCTTGTCACGCGCATATCCAAGAGCGCGAGTAGTATTCGGATGCTTTCCGTCTGAACAAACTCCTCTTAAAAATGTAAACATTTTGTTGGAGCGCTCAGTATAGTATGCAATTTTTTCTTCATGCGTCATACGCCTGAAGTCGTGCCGACTATCCCTACTATCCATTTTCATACCTCCTATTAATGTACTTGTCACCACCTATATATATTATAACATAAAAATAGCTATAATGAAAGCACAACAAGATTCTCAATGTGGGGAGTATGAGGGAAGAAATTATAGGTTTTAACCATATCAATATGGTATTTCTGTAACAAAATCTCAATATCGCGGGCCTGGGTGGCCGGGTTACAGGAGAGATAAATAATTTTTGGCGGAGTCACTTCCAAGAGTCTCTCGGCGAGACTTTTGTTAATACCGGCGCGAGGAGGATCTAGAATGACGGTTTCTTTATTATTAATATAGTTTAAGACATTTTCAGATTTAGCTAAGATTGGAGCAATAGTAAAAACATTAGTTTGAACAGACGTTGCAGGCAAGAGTCTGTTCAAACTAATATTTTTACAGTTATGTTCTAATTCTTGGTAGGCAGACTTATCTACCTCTACTAAAGTAAGTTTCTTATCTCTTGCGACGGATAGGCCGATGGTGCCGACGCCGGCGTAAAGATCTAGAACCTCATCGGTATTTATATGATTTTTGATTTCTCTTAGAGCTAGTTCATAGACAGGGAGATTGATTTGGAAAAAGCCATTAGGGGAATAGGAATATTCGTGGTTCAAAATAGTATCTTTTAGATTATCGAAAACCGGATGAGGCTTTTTGTTTTGAAAAAGTCCACCTCTAACTTCGCCGTTTTGGTTACAGCGAAGAAGAATTGATTGATATTTCCTAGCTTCTTCATGCTTTCTATTCAAGTTATCGACGATCTCGAGAGCTTTTTCGAAAATCTCTGGGCGCTCCAACGAAGAGCTTTCTACAACAATCTTACGATGAGAGCCGCGAGCATGAAAAGCAAGGTGAATCCTTTCGTCTTTATGGTCAAAATAAAGAGCATACTCCATCTTATTACGATAAAAATAATCTTTACCGTCAGTTATTACTTCGGGGGCGTCTATTGCAATACCGTGTTCTCTAAAAATTTCCTGAACAAGAAGAGATTTTTGCTTCAACTCATAATTGTAATCTAAAATTTGCCAAGGAGAAGTAGAAAGATAGCATTCATCCTTTGGTTTAACGCGAAAAGGTGAAGGATTCTCAATTTTGGTAGCAATAGCCTCAAAATAAGAAGATTTATTTTTGGTAATTTGGTATTTTACTACTCTTTCACCAGGGAGAGCATTCCAAAAAAATACTTTCTTACCATCATCAGCGGTGGCAAGGGCAAAGCCACCCGGAATAAACTTCTCTACTTGCATAGCTTTATTATAACATATTTACAGGGTGCACGAAGCGTTGTATAATGTAGTTATATGTCAGCAGAAGAAGTGCTGAGAAATAACGAAAGGTCAGCAGTATCAAACAATAATAATCTGGATTCTCAGATTGTTAACCATGTAACAGGAGAACACGAGCGGACCATTCTTCGAAATCTCAAAAAACACAAATCCCTTGGAGCTATCGGATTGGTAACTTTGGCGTTATTAATTTTGGTGGTACTATTTTCTTTTGGCAACCTAATACCAGCAGCGATTTTGGACCGACTAATAGAAGCCACCGATGTACAATACGCTGATGCAGTAGAGAGCAAATTTATAGTTTTTAAACAAGCCTTAGAAAACGGAGATATACCAGAAAACACCGTTAAGAGATTAGCTTCAAACGGTATCACTGTGGACGGGACCTCGTTAACTTTTAAGGGTCAAACCATTACGGCGAGTAATTTTATTGACATCGCTCATAGTAATATAGAATTTTACAATGCCTTCAATGCGGCCACTTATGACCGAGCGGCTTATTACTATGACGAATCAGCGGAAGCAGTATTTAAGAAGATTGGAACTTCGAGAAATAATTATAATTCAGACACAGACTTCGATGAAGTAATGGAAAAAGTGGTGGGTAAAGGTAGTGATATAAACGTATCTAACGTAGGGCTTTTTGAAAAAGAAGATGAAGAGACTGGTGAGAAATATACAGAATTAGATACTGTGGGTAATGTGTCTAGCTCCACCGGTGGTGCTGAGGAGTTTGTAGATAAAGTAGCGGAGCGCACTTTGGCAGAGGATAGTTTGACGGCTACACTATACGCAACTGATGCTTTAAATACAGCCGACACAATTTCAAAAGAACAAAAGTCGAGTATTTTCTTTATGACGTTAATGGAGAACATTAGCAAAATGAAGGCAGGAGAAGGAAATACCGCCAAAATCAATGAAGCAATGAATTTCCTTTATGACGAAAGAGAATCTTCCGTGATAGATATAAACACTGGTAATACTATTATTTCTCGTGGTAGTGCACTAGAGTCACCAAGTTTATATTCAATCCTAGCAGGATCACAAATCAATGGGAATGAAGTTACAAATTATGCCTCCGACCGAGTACTCAAAACCGTAGAAAACCGAGTGGGGGTAAATGAGGTGGGAGAAGAGGTGAAAGACGGAAATGTCACCTCCACCTCCACTAAACTTAAAGGGATCATCGGAAGGTTTTTAAGAATATTCGGTGAGTCAGCTGATAAAGGAACCTTATCTAATGCGGTGGGGATGTTAAATAGTTCGATGGTAGAAAATGATTTTGACAATATTAATGGGATTTATGCTGGGGAATTATTAGTAGAAGGAGCAGTAAACGTAGGGAAGGAATTAGCTAAGGCGAGCGGAGCGACAGCTGGAGACGCAAGTGCAACCAAAACTTACGCCATGTTAAATGATACAATTTTAGCTCTAGATGCAGAGGCGGATAGAATAAATCGAAGTCCATTTGATATTACTTCTAAAAATACATTTCTAGGTTCAATTGTTTATAAGTTAGGAGTAAGTGTAGCTAGTAGTAAATTTGGTAGCACCTTTAATACTATTGGATCAGCGATAGGGAATATTATGGGTACTATTACAAATATATTCTCACCGTCTTCCAAAGCAGAAGATGCTGGTACGCAATATCTTGCAAATTTCGGTGATTGCGAAACACTTGGTTCAGTTGGCGCGGTAGGATCGGTGGGTTGCTCTGAAATTGCAACTTTTGACACTTCCACACTAGACGACCCATTTAATGATGCTGATTTTGTATCTTTTGTAGAAGAAAATACCAGTATAGATGAATCAGGTACTAGAACTATCAATAAAGATTCTAAATTAGCTAATTTTATTAAATATAATAATGAAAGAATTACACCTGTAGGGGTGATGGATGGTGGAATTTTGGAGTCGCTTACTAGTGGATCTTCTAAATTATCATTTATATCTGATATCGTCTTGATGATAAAGATCTGGCTAGGAGCGTCAGATGAAGAAAAAAGCATTGCAACAGGCAAAAGCTTCATTAATTCTAGCTCCAATGAAGAATGGGAAACTTACAAATATGCTCAGAGATATGTATCTTTAGCACGAGCAACTGATGCACTTAGACAATATGATGGTAGCGAAACAGCCTACATAAATCTAAAATTCTTTGAAGGAACAGAAAACCCAGTAATAGCTTTCTTGAATGATTATTATAATGAAATTGCAGGGATTTAACTTTATAAATCTTTGGTAAATTTTTCTACGCTAGTGATGATAACTTGGTGATTTTTAAAGTTATCAATAAGAGAGGAACGACGAGTGTTATCTAATTCAGAAAAGACATCATCTAATAAAATAATTGGTTTTTTGTGGAGTTTTTGATTTATCATGTTGGCCTCAATAAATTTAAGAGCAAGAACAAACGAACGACTTTCTCCACGAGAAGCGGAACCATCTGCAAGTTTTTGATTGAAGATAAAATCTACTGCGTCATGGTGAGCGCCAAAGGTGGTGTGGCCAATAAGATAATCTTTTTTGAAATTTTGTTCGAGGATCCTCAGATATTCATCTTCGGTGATATTGTTAATTTCAGTGGTATATCTTAAACTAATTTCATCTTTATTATCAGCAATAGAATGATAGGTAGTAGTATAACTCTCATTAATCTCTTCAAGATATTTTTCGCGGAGGTTTTTTAAGATAACACCGTTTTTTGCTAATAAAACATTCCATGAAAATATTGTAGAAGGGTTTAAGACTTCAGTTTTTAAGAGTTTATTTCTTTGAGTAAGGGATTTTTCGTATTTATTCAAAGTGGTGGCATACTCTGTACTCAAAACCGAAAAGAAACGATCAAAATATTTACGGCGACTAGAAGGAGCTTGACTAATAAGATTCAAATCAGCTGGTTGAAAGAGGATAATAGGATATTTATATTTGGAACTAAGCCTGGTGGTTTTTTTATCTAGGATTTTGAAGGTTTTTTTAATCTTATCGTAGCTTGCGATGATTTTTTCACCGGTGTCATATTCTAATTCAATACGATAAAATTCCGTGTCTCTTTTAATAATATCGGGATCGGTGGCGCGAAAACTCTTGCCTTGAGTTAAGATATAGATTGCCTCGAGTACAGAGGTTTTACCACAGCCATTTTCGCCTAAGATCAGGGTAGTATCCGGATTACAATCTAGGGAATAATTAGCGTGATTTCTGAAATTAGTAAGAGAAATGGATTTGATCAACATTTTTAAATACTTAGTGGCATTATGATATGGATATAGTCATCTGATTTTTGGTTTTTAAGAACTAGTGGATAAGCTAGGCCAGTAGTCTTATCAACACCCTCACTAAAGCCAAGAGATACCTTTTTATTATCAATATTATTAAGAGCGTCAATGAGGTAACGAGAGGTAATATTAATTTTGCCGTTTTTATCTACAGTGGTCTCGATAATAGAATCGTTTTCGCCATATTCATTAGCAATAGAGTGGATGGAAAAAGTATTGTCTTCTGAGTTAGTTTCACAGGTAATAGCATCATTGGCGCCATGACGAGCAAAGAGGCTAGCAAGTTTAGCAACACGAATTAATTCGTCGCGGTCAGCTTCAAAATTAATCTCTGAGTTAGTAGAGAAGAGTTTGTCTACATCTGGATACTCTGCGTCAATAAGTTTGGAGATGATTTCTACTTCTCCTAAACGAAAACGAACTAAGTCCTCAGCGAAGGAAAGTTCGATTTCTTCCATACTGTCATCAATAGATCTTAAAACTTCTTGGAGTGAGTTCGCTGGGACAGTAACTTTGATTTCACTTTTAACATCCTTTACAAGGATTTTTTTAGCTAAACGGTATCCATCGGTGGAGACTAGATAAAGAGTTTTATCTTTAGTATAAAAATGAACACCAGTGAGAGCTGGGCGATTAAAATCATTACTAGCCGCGACAAGTACTTGATTAACACCGTTTTTGAATTCTTCAATACCAATTTTAAAAATAACGGCGGATTTTTCGTTAATCTCTGGAAGCTCTGGGAAGTCATCCGCTGGTGTACCGTTAACAATAGATGAATATTTGCCAGCGGTGATAGAGATTTTGCTTCCTGATGAAGAAATTTTTACCTGGGTGGATTTAGGGAGATTAGAAATAAATTCAGCTAAAAGCCTAGCTGGTACCGTAATAACACCATCTTTAGAAGAGGAGACAGGAAGATAATCTACTGTAGCCATATCGAGATTGGTGGTGATAAGAGAGACTTTTTTATCTTTAACTTTGATAAGGACGTTGTTTAAGACAGGTAGGGTAACTTTACCAGTAGCGATACGACTAACATTATTTAAAGCTTTAGCTAGTTTTTCTTGGGCGACTTCAATTTCCATGCATTTGATCCTTTCTAATTATTATTAATATTATTTATATATATCGTAGTAGTAATAGTAGGGGCTGTGTAAAAGTGGAAAAGTCTTGATTGGAACAGGGGAGAAGGTACTGTTAAAAAGTCGGTGAAATGTGAGTGAAAAAGTGTGAAAAAAAGCTTAGAAAATTGTGAATAAAATTTTAATACAAAATTATACACAAAATTATACACGAGATTTACACGGGAATTTACACATAGTTTTGCACGTAATTTCCACATTTTGAGGTTTTTATGATTTTTAAGGCTAGTCATAGATTTTTTCCTTTATCTCGGCGATTTGGTCACGCAGGGTAAAATTGAGCTTGAGATCATTTTTGATTTTATTGATGCCATGGAGTACGGTGGTATGATCTTTGACGCCAACCTCGGTAGCGATTTTGGTGGTACTTAGTGATAATTCTTCATGTAGTAAAAACATAGCGATTTGGCGAGCGGTTTTGATGTTGGTGACGCGGGATTTGCTCTTTAGCTCGGTAGGGTTTAACTGATAATATTTGGAGACTTTTTCGATGATACGTTTGGCGGTAGTGGGTTTGAGTTTGGCTGCGCGAGAGACTTTGACTGAACCGTTATTAATAAGTTCTAGAGGGGTGAGACCACGAACATCAGACATAAGTAGGATGGTGGATAATTCTGATTCGAGGTCACGAATGTTGGTGTTGACGTTTTCGGCAATGTATTCGATGGCTTCATCTTCGATTTCGGCACCATCTAGATCGGCTTTAGCACGAAGGATGGCGCATTTGTCCTCAAATTTAGGAAGTTGAAGATCAAAGGCGCCAGCCCAAGTAAGACGGTTGGCGAGGCGTTCATCTACTGTTTTGATTTGTGATGGGAGGCGATCTGACGTTACGATAATTTGTTTATCTAACTGATGAAGGTTGTTGAAGATATTGAAGAATTCTTCCTGGGATTTTTCCTTGTTGACGATAAGTTGAAAGTCGTCGATAATAAGAACGTCTAATGAGCGGAATTTGTTGTTGAATTCTTTACCTTTACCTTTTAAGACTGAGTCGACGAAATCGGCATAAAAGTCGGAAATTGGGGTGTAAAGGATTTTGAAGTCTGGGTGATTTTTTTGGATTTCATTACCAATAGCTTGAACGAGGTGGGTTTTGCCGAGACCGGAGCCACCGTAGAGAAAGAAAGGGTTGTAACTGGTGCCAGGGTGTTCAATGATGCTTCTTGCGGCAGCAACAGCGAGGTCATTGTTGCTACCTACGACAAAACTATCGAGAGTGTATTTATTGTTGAGGCCGGTGGTTTGGGATTTAGTAGATTTGAAAGATTTTTTGG
>JAEEGL011887914.1_pt1 | contig 19265 bp, 17 predicted proteins | sample 9134231 | NCBI WGS metagenome assembly JAEEGL01 (sample SAMN16246548, study PRJNA631951) | gut metagenome | biome: gut microbiome; feature: rumen; material: fiber-attached | host: Bos | place: Iran: Karaj | collected 2018-10 | reverse complement strand
TCTTTTACTACTTCATCTACTTCTTCTGGTGATATTTCATCATCAACTTGAACATCTTCAATAGCATCTGATACTACTTCTTCTACCTCTTCTGGTTTTATTTCTTCTTCTACTTGAACATCTTCAATAGCGTCTGATACTACTTCTTCTACCTCTTCTGGTTTTATTTCTTCTTCTACTTGAACATCTCCAATAGCATCTGATACTACTTCCTCTACCTCTTCTGGAGTAATAGCTTCTTCTACTTTTTCTTCTTGTTTTTGTTCTTCGATTGGAACTAGTTCAGTCTTAATTTCTGGTAATCTTGGAATTTCTCCATCTCTTTCATCACCAAATCCAACTCTTTTTCCATCTATTGTTTCACCAGGTAGAGCTAACTGATCTTGATTATAGTTAGGTAGTCTAGTCTCTTTTATTATTTCATATGCTGAATCAGTATTTGAATGTACTTCTTTTTCTTCTTCAACCATTTCATCAGCACTAACTATTGGTGCTACTTTACGTTTTTCAATTATTTCATATGTAGAATATACATTATCATCTGATACTATTCCAGAAGCATCATGATTCTTTCTAATTTCATGTATTTCTGGATTGAATTTAATACCTTTACTGCTTTCAAATTCAGCAATTATATATTCATCTTCTGTCATACCACGTGATTCATATAATATTCTATCTGGTACATAACCTTCTCCAATTACCACTTCTTCTATTTTTTCTTCTTCTGGTTCTTCTGGTGGTAATTGTTTTTCTTTTTCAATTATTTCATATGTAGAATATACATTATCATCTGATACTACTCCAGAAGCATCATGATTCTTTCTAATTTCATGGATTTCTGGATCAAATTTAATGCCTGAGTTTCTTTCGAATTCGGCAATTATATATTCATCTTCAGTCATACCACGTGATTCATATAGAATTCTATCTGGTACGTATCCATTTCCAATTACTTTAGTTCTTGGAATATCACTTGGTGCTTTTGGAGTATCTTTTGTTACTTCTTTTACTACTTCTTCTGTAGATTGAACAGCAGCTGGTAGTAACTTAATATTATTATTCATATTCTTATATAATTTATTAGGTACTACTAAAGTTCTTGCTGGTTCTTTTATATCTACTTTTTTAGGAGCATTATATAAAACGTTTATAGCATCAAGAATAGTTAATCCTTCTTCTTTTTGCATCATTTCAGTAATTTCTTTTACTACTTCTTCTGTTGCGACTTTTATTAATTTTCTTTCTGCTTTCGTTCTTCCACCACGTTTATGTAATATAGATCCTAAACCTTTTTTCTCTAGTATTTCTCTTAATCTTTTTCTACTTTCTAGAGTTTTCATTATTTCTTTATATTTTGAATAATCCATTTCTAAAGCTTGAGCTTCTTCATATCTTGTCTCTATCTCTTTATTTTTCTTTTCTAATCTCTTTATGCTTCTTTCTAAGCGAGCTATAGTACTCTTATATTCTTTCCATACAGCTTCATTTCCATACATAGCAGCATAATAGTCATCATATGTTTCTTTCATTTCATCATTAGATAATGGACCATTTTGAAGTTTTTCACTAGTATATTTATGTGTATCTTGCATTACTTTTGTATATTTTTCAAATTCTTGTCGAGCTACTTCTAGTTCTTTTTTAGCTTGAGCAATCTTTTCATTATTTTGAGCTTGATCTTGTAATACTTCATCACTTATTTCTTTACTAGGTTCTTCTACTTTTAAATTACTAGATCCTAATTGAATTCTATAATCAGTTAGTTCTTTACTACTCTTTTTTAATAATTCTTTTAGTTCACTTTCTGCCTCTTTAAAGTTTTCTTCACTTATTTGTCCAGCAGTCTTTTGTTCTATTAATTTAGATAATTCATAGGAAATATTATCTACTTCTATTTGGGCTTTATTCATTTTTTCTCTTAATTCTTCATTTGTCATAATATTCACCTACTCTCCACCTTTATCTACATATTCTAAGAATTCTCTTATCATTGCTAATTCTTTTTCATCTGTAACATTTTCTAATGTATTACTTGTAAAAGGACTAATAGCAGATACATAAATATTTTTACGACCATTCTTGGCAATTACATTATCGGTATAACCAATATATGTCTTCATTGTATCCTCTGAGTCAAATGTAAATAACACATTATACTCGACATCTTTTCCATCTTTATTAATAGTTATCGTTTCTTTTCCTAATTCATATTTCATATTATCACTTACTAGAAATTGCAATATCTAGTGTATCTCCTTCCTTTACATTTCCTGATACTTTTACAGTATAAGTATCTTTTTTCTTTTTATTTGGACTAAATTTAGAACTTATAACAAATTCTTTTTCAGTTTTAGCTAAGTTCTTATTTGAGTCATTCTTCGTTACAGTAATCTTTCCAGATGAATTATTTACAAATTTCAGTTCATAAGTAGTTTTTTCTTTTACTGTCTTTTGCTTGTAATAATTGGCAATATCTAAGACATAACCCTTATTTTGATCTTTTAATTTATAGAGATCAACTCTCATATTAGTAGAAAACTTCTTTTCAATTATTGGTATTGTAAAATTAGCACTTTGTGTTTTTGGCCTATTTTTTATTGTTACTATCAAAAGAATTATTACGAGTATTAATAAAGCAATAAAGACTCCTAATAGTATATAGTCAGTAGCTGTTTTTTTATTGTCCTTCTTCATCTTCTTCTTCCTTTCTATTTACTCAACTCTTGAATATAGTTAGTTAAATAATTCTTTATTTTCTCTTTTGTTATTTCATCTAATTTCTTTTCTAAAACAGCTTCATCAATATTCTCATTTATATCAGCACTAGCTTTTACTTTTGAATCAGCTTCTACTTTAATATCATAATTAGTTGTTTTATCTCTAATTACTTGAATTGAAAGGGTATCAGTTCTTTTATAAGAAGTTTTTTTCTTATTAGTTTTCTTTGATTGATATGCTACTTTAATTTTATCTCTATCATCATTAATATCAATATTAATCATTGTACCATTGTTATCTCTATTAAAAGATATAGTACCAATATTATTATCTTTATTATCTGATACTTTAATCTCTATTGTACCTTCTTTATTAGTTAGATTTAATCGATATAATTCTTTATCATTTGATCTTATTTTGATTAAAGCCTTTTCCTTATCAACTTTCTCATAAGAAAGTATTTCTTTTTCTGTATTATAAGAATAGTCAAATTCTATTTTAACTACCGTAGGCATTAATGTAGTAGTATATACATTTATATCCATTCCTTCATCTTTAGAAAAGAAGCTAGAATTTTTTAATTTCTTTTTAAAGAAGTCAGAATCATATCCTTCTATAATACTTTTAGCTTTAGAATCATTTTTTAAATCATTATAAAGATTAGTTCTTATTCTATTTAAGAAGTCATTAGTTAATTTAACAGTTAACTTATTAGCCTTTATTTCTTTATCAGCAACTATTGTTTCTACTTGATCTTCTTGAATATCTTTTTCTTCTAAATATGTTGGTATTTTAGAAGTAATAAAATCATATAAATATTCATTGTTCTCTCTAGTAGTAGCTTCATTAGTTAGTGTTTCAAAATAATTATTAGTACCAGAATTAATATAACTCTTAGTAATATTACCTACTTGGTAGTAACTAGTTGAATTAGTAATTAATCCTTTAAAGCTACAACTAGAAGTTCCTACTGAGTTGTTAACGTCTACGAATAATTTCTTTTCTTTTAATTCTCTTTCTAGATGAAGTTCTGTTTTTGATGAAGATAGTTTATTTAACATCTTTTTAATTATCTTATACTCGTCATCATTTTCACTTAGTTTATCTACATAATCACTCTTTATAGTTACTTTAATATCAGAATCAATTGTAAAATCATTCTTTAGTAATTCATCTTCTTCCATAAATATGTATGATTTTAAATAATTAGTAGTATCTGTAAATGTTCTTCCAACTATCTTAATTGGCTTAGTACTATTATAAAAATATATTCCAACTCCTATTAAGATTAAAGAACAAAATAAAAATAGTAGAGCTATTATTAAGACCACTTTTTTCTTCGGTTTGTTTTCTTCCATATAACCACTCCCTATTATATATATTAATTATATCAAATTATTTAATTATGTCAACAAAACAAAAAGGAGTTTTAGCTCCTTTTTTTTCTTATTTTATAAGACTAAAATTAGTAATTTTAGTATTTAAATTATTTACTTTCTTTTTATCAATAATGATAGTAAATAAATAATCTTTTGGAATATTAATATTATCCAATAATAGAGTCTTATTTACATCTTCTTTTGACAAGACTAAATCTTTACTATAAGTAGTATTATTACAGATTAGTTTTACAGTTATTTCTTCATCAAAATCACTTGTATAATCAAAATTTAAAGTAATACTATTTATTGTATTTTTGGTTTTATTAAGACCTAAATGCTTATTTGTAATTAAATCATTTAAAGTATAAGAATCTGTAATTCTACTATGATTAATGGTATTAGATTCATCAATTATAAATGATAATTCTTCATATTTAGCAAATACTTCTATATCATTTGTAATTGGATTAGATAAATTAAAGATAGTAGTATCATTAAGATACCAATCTTTAAAAATACTATTATTTAGTATTGGTTTATATATAGTACCATCAATTATTGTATTTATTTTACCATTATAATGAAATAATACTTTATTAATACTTGATTCATTATTAAATTTACCATTTAAGGCATTAAATGATACAGTGTTATAGTAATTAGAAAAAGCAAAGTTTAAGACTGTTTCTTTTGTACCTATTCCACTATATTTAATATTAATAGTTTTACTAGCATTAGGTTCTAATAAATCATATAGATTATAATTAATTATTTCATATTTTATATTATTATTTACTGATTCAGTTATTTTAGATATTTCCATAGGAATATCACTACTATTTTTAATAGTAACAGCATATGTAACATATGAATTACTATTATTTAGTTTAAAGCCAACTGCAGTACTATTCTTAGTATAACTTGGATTATATAACTCTTGGGCATCATTACTATCTAATAGCTTTATTTCAGTTACTCTTATAGTAGCTGGCGCTCTAACATTAGCTTTACCTTTAATATCTAGTGTTACACTTAATGAACTATAAGCTATAGTTGTACCAAGTATTGATACTAGTATTAATAATAGTAATAATTTACCTATTCTATTCATATTATCACCTACTATTCTGGAGTAGCAGTTACTAAAGATAATTGATATTGAACATTCTTTTTAACGTTAATAGTACTTTCATTATACATAGCTGATACTTTTAGTTCTACTTCTTCTCCAGGATTTAAGATAGTACCTATAATATCATTATGAGATATAGTAATAGGTTCTATACTTTTACTTAATAAATCATTACTGTAATCTGGATTTTCTTTTAAATCTATTATTTCAGCTGGTAATGTTCCTTCATTTCTTATTAGTATTGTTTGTACTACTTGATCATATGATGTACTTAGTGTGAAATTAAGATTTATTTCTTTACCACGATTTGTTATAGATGATTTTACTGATGGTGAGGTTTTACCACCTTTTATGTAAGATGGTTCTTCTGTCTTAATGAACGATATATCAAATACAGCATCTTGTGAACTATTATTTAATTTCATCGCTAAAAAGACAAATCCTATACCCATTATTATTATAGTTACACATAATACAATGATTATAGAATTTCTAATATTAATCATTTTTTTCATTAGCATGCACCCACTTTATATTCATCTATACTACCATTATAACAATAATCCTTACTTTTTGCATCTATTGTTATCTTTATGTAGGCATAAACTTTACTATCTTTAATATAATAATAGCTTTCTTTATCAGGAAATATACTACTATTACTGTCTGCTGATATAGTCTTTATGTCTAACTTGGTATTATTCTTTTCTTCATTTTTTATATTATTATCAGTCATATACTTTTCAATATTCATATAAATATTATTACAATATTTTTTAATATCTTTTTCTGTTAGTTTTACTTGTTCTTTTTCTTCTTTAGTATTTACTTGACTCTTTAATAATAAATCTATTTCTAGTAATATTTTATCTCTATCAGTATTATCTATTTCTAAATCTTTTCCTAGAGTTAGTAAATCACTTTGTTTTTCTTTTAAATAAATATTTACTTTGTACTTCTTTAATATTTTATTTAGTGAATCTTTGAAGTCAGTATAGTATTTTTTATCATACTTAGTAAGAGTTATAGTAGATTTTTCTTTTAAATAATCTTCTTCTATTAATCTAGTAATTATTATATCCATACTCTTATTTAAAGTATTATTTTCAATGTTTTTATTATAGAAAATCATACTGTTATCATCATAGAAATATATATGATATATTTGTTTCTTATCATTAAGTATAAAACCCACATTAATATTATTATTTACATTCATATTTATTAAATTAACGTAGTTATTTGTATTTATTAATTTATCACTACTACCAAATGTTTTTTTATAATTAGGAATACTATTAGTAATTATATAATATCCTAACAGTATTATTACGACTATTACTGTTAGGATATTTAGTATTTTTTCTTCTTTCATTATGAAAATTTAGGACTAAGTTTTAGAGTTATTTCCATACCTTTAGTTATTTCAGTACCTTCAGATATAGATTGTTCTGTTACATAGCCTACTCCCTCTAAATTAACTTTAACATTTAATTGTTTTAATAGGTCTTTGGCTACTTTACTAGATAGTCCTTTAACATTTGGTATTGTTAATTTAGAATCATTTGTTATTAAGAATATTGTATCAGTAGAAGTAATTGTTTCTTTGGCACTTGGTGTTTGTTTTATTACTTTATTACCTTTACCAATAATGGTATATTTAATACTATTACTTTGTAAGGTAGATGTTACAATATCTAGTTTTTTATTAGTAAAATTAGGTACTTTATAATCTATTATTTTAGTAGTAGATTTGTTATTCTTTTCAGCTGTTGTTGTATAGAAATTAGCCATATTATTTACTATTTCTTTGACAGCATTAGATATTGGTTTTTGTGATCCACCACTTGGTCTTTTTACTGAAGCATAGATTATTATTTTTGGATCTGATTTTGGATAAATACCAGAGAAAGATGAAATAATATCTGCTTTACCATTTAAGTAACCACCACCACGTTCTCTAGCTATTTGGGCAGTACCAGTTTTACCTATTAATTCACCATTATCTAGTCGATAACCACTTCCAGTATTACCATAACCATTAACACAGTCATCCATTAGTTTTAACATTTTTTGAACTGTTTGAGTACTAGCAACTCTTTCTTGTTCATTACGTTTATTTTCAACATCTACTTCATTAGTTGTTGGATCTACTATTTTACTTATTATATATGGTTTTAATAACATTCCATCATTTGTTAAAGGTGTAAGAGCTTGAACATTTTGAATTGGTGTTGTAGTTATACCTTGACCAAATCCAGCATTAAATATTTCTGTTTCATATCTAAAACCCAAATAACCTGGGAGTTCACTTGGTAATTCAATACCAGTCTTTTTACCAAAACCTAGCTTTTTAAAGTATGATCTTAACATAGTTGCATTCATATGACGATGTATTAAATTAATAATACCGACATTACTACTTAAGGCATAACCTTTATCAAAAGATATTGTACCCCATCCATTTCTATTCCAGTCTCCTATTTCAGTACCATCACTTGTTTCATAGACACCTGAACGATATGTTTCTGAACCATTATAAACTCCATTTTCCATAGCAGCCATAAATGTAAATGTTTTCATAGTACTACCTGGTTCATAAGGACTTGCGACCATCATATCTAAGTAATTAGTTATATCTCTTTTATTAGGATCAAATGATGGTGATGACGCTGTACCTAAGACAGCACCGGTTTTAGCATCCAAAATAGTAATTGTAAACCAATCCCAGTCATAACCAATATCGGCATTGTTTAGAGCTTGTTCTACAAAGAATTGGATATTATCATCGATTGTTAAATATATATCTTTGCCTTGAGTTGCTTCTTCTTCTATTACTGGAGTATCCGCTATACGATAGCCTTTTCTATCTTTTTGATATTTTATATAGCCATCTTCTCCTTTTAAAACTTTATCATATTTCTTTTCGATACCCATTTCTCCAGAGATAGTATTATCAGAATCGACATCGGCTTTGGCATAACCTACAGTGTATGAAGCAAAATCTCCTTTAGGATAATATCTCTTATAACTTTCAATAAAGTCTAAACCTGGTAGATTTAAGTCATCTATTTTCTTTTTAGTTAATTCATTTAGTCCTTTACCTTTAGTTCCAAATTCTGTTTGATAAACTTTTTCTTTTGATAAATACTTTAATACTTGATCTTTTTCCATGCCAAGAATTGGCGCTAGTTTTTCAGCTGTTAGCTCTTTGTCTACTACATGTTGAGGATTCTTTTTATTTGTTGTTCTTTTAGGATCTAAATAAGCAATTAACTTATAGGAAGAAACATTTAGAGCAAGTGCATCTCCAGAGGAAGTATAAATAGTACCTCGTTTAGCTTCAATTATTTTAGTTGCGGTTGTACGTTGTTTAGCTAATTCTTTTAGATTAGTACCATCTATTTCTTGAGATAATCCCAATTGCGCTACTCTTCCGATTATTATACATAATAAAAGAAGAGATATTAATATAATAACTCGTGGGTATTTTATATTATTTCTCTTCTTTTTCTTTTTCAAGTTAATCACTTCCTACTTATTGCTTGATACTGTCTTAATATTACTATTATTATAGCTCAAACCTTGTTTCTCTGCAACTTCTTGTATCTTAGTTAAGGAAGCTAACTCATCAATTGTCATAGCAAGACTTTCATTTGTCTTTTCTTGTTCTTCTATTTGAGCTTTTTGTTTTTCAACTTCAAAGTTTATTTTAGCTAATGTTGCTTTTGAGAAGATTATTGATACTGGCGCAATAACAAGTAAGAAAATAGCCAAAGTATACAATAATCTTTCAAACTTTGACATTTTTAGTCGTTTCTTTACCTTTCTCAAATTAATCATCTCCTATTTTATTCTTTCAATGACGCGAAGTTTAGCACTTCTTGCTCTTGGGTTATTTTCCAGTTCTTCTTTACTTGGCTCGATAGCCTTATTTACAACTAGTTTAAAATCTGGTAGATATTCTTCTGGAATATTAGGATCCCCACGTAATATGTCATCTACTTTAGTTTTCTCTTTAAATAATCTTTTTACTATTCGATCTTCTAGAGAATGGAATGTTATTACACATACTCTACCACCGACATTTAACAAGTCTAAGGCTTGATTGATGGCTGGTTCAATAACATCTAATTCGTGATTTACTTCAATACGAATAGCTTGAAATACTTGACGAGCTGGATGCTTTAATTTAGCAAATTTCATTGGTACAGCTGTCTTGATAATATCTACTAATTCTAGAGTTGTTTCAATTCTTTTATTAGCTCGATATTCTACTATTTTTTTCGCTATATTATTAGCAAATTTATCTTCTCCATAGTCTCTGAAGATTCTTGCTAAATCTTCTTTACTATAGTTATTTACTACTTCATAAGCTGATAGAGATTGATCTTTATCCATTCTCATATCTAACTTAGCATCTTCATGAAAAGAAAAGCCTCTATCTTTATCATCTAATTGAGGCGAAGATACTCCTAGATCAAATAATACTCCATCTACTTTGTTAATATCATATTTACTTAATTCTTCTTTTAAATTAACAAAGTTACTCTTAATGATAGTGAAGTTAGTACCGATAGCATTTAATCTATCGGTACTATGCCGAATTGCTTCACTATCTTGGTCAAAGGCGAATAAGTGCCCCGTTTTTATTCTATCTAAGATGTAACTACTGTGTCCGCCATAGCCGAGTGTACAATCTACAATAATACTATTTTCTTTTAAATTTAGGGAGGAAATAGATTCTTCAAGTAATACACTTATATGTTTCATAGGTTCACGCTTTCGTTAAACAAATTTTCAGCTATGTCTGACATATTGTCCTTTGCAGAATCGAAGAAACTGTCCCAATCTTCTTGTGACCATATTTCTAGCCTTGAGCCTGTACCAATTACAACACAATCTTTTTGTAACTTGGCATAATCAATTAATGGTGAAGTAAGATTTACACGACCTTGTTTGTCGAATTCTGCGATAGTAGCTCCTGATAGGAAGAAACGTACAAATTGTCTGGCATCTCTCTTAGTGAAAGGTAAGGATTCTAGTTTTGTAACAATCTTTTGCCATTCGTCATTAGGATATACAAATAAACAGTTTTCAATTCCACGAGTAACTATAAAAGTATCGCCAAGCATTTCTCGAAACTTCGCTGGAATTATAATTCTTCCTTTTTCATCAATTGTATGATGATATTCTCCCATGAACATAGGCATCCCCCACTTTTCACCACTATCAACCACTACTTACATATAATATTACATTATATTAAAAAAAAAGCAAATATTTTTTAGTGCTTTTTATAACTTTTTACAATTGTTTACAAAAAAATAAGTTCATGTGAACTTATTTTCTTATACTCTTATTATTTATTTCATCTAGTAATAGTTTAAGATATTCTTTTTGAGATACAGTTGTTGTATCTTTACTTCCGAATAATCGATAACTGATAGTTTTAGCTTCTTTTTCGTTATCTCCTAAGATTAAAGTATATGGTACTTTAGACACTTGAGTCTCTCTTAAACGATAGCTTAGTTTTTCATTACGGTTATCTAGTTTAACTCTTACTCCATTTTCTTTTAACAATTCATATACTTCTTTAGCATATTCATCATGGAATTCTGGATTTACTGGAATTACTGTTACTTGAGTTGGTGCTAACCAAGTTGGTAAGTTACCTTTAGTTTCTTCTAAGTAATAAGCAATAAATCTATCGATTGATCCAAAGATAGCTCTATGAATAACTACTGGAGTAACTTTTGCTCCTTTATCATCAATATAATTTAAATCAAATTTAGCTGGTAAGCAGAAGTCTAGTTGACAAGTAGATAAAGTTATTTCATTACCAACAGCTGGTTTTACTTGGACATCTAATTTTGGTCCATAGAAAGCAGCTTCACCAATTTTTTCCACATAATCAATCTTTAATTCTTTTAATACTTTACGTAGCATATCTTCGGCTTCGTTCCACATTTTATCATCTTGATGATATTTTACCTTATCTTCAGGATCTCTTAGTGATAATTCAAATCTAAAATCTTCTATTCCTAATTCCTTATAACACTCTAATATTAAATCTACAACACCTTTAAATTCACTAGCAACTTGTTCTAAAGTACAGAATATATGTGAATCATTTTGACAGAATGTTCTTACTCTTTCAATTCCTTTAAGTGCTCCACTCGCTTCATAACGGCAGTCTCTTGCGATTTCAGCGATACGAAGTGGTAAATCTCTATACGAATGTAATTCATTACCATAGATGACCATATGATGTGGGCAGTTCATTGGACGTAGAACAAATTCTTCACCTTCTACTTCCATTTTTGGGAACATTGAATCTTGATAATGATCCCAGTGTCCAGATGTCTTATATAAGTCAACATTACCTAGTGGTGGAGTTTGAACATGTAAATAACCACGTGCTAACTCTTTATCACGAATATAGTTCTCTAATAAATTCCACATAGTAAATCCATTTGGTAAATACATTGGTAGTCCTCTACCTACTAAGTCACTCATCATGTAAATTCCTAAGTCTTTGCCAATCTTTCTATGGTCTCTTTCTTTGGCTTCTTCTAATTCTTTTAAATAAGCCTCTAAGTCTTCTGGATTATCAAAACAAATACCATAAATTCTTTGAAGCATCTTATTCTTTGCGTCACCTTTCCAATAAGCGCCTGATACTTTTAATAATTTAAAATTCTTTAATTCTTTAACACTTTCAACATGTGGTCCACGACATAGATCAGTAAAATCTCCTTGAGTATAACAAGAAATAGTTACTTCATTTTCATCCATTCTAGATATTAAATCTATTTTATATGGATCATCTTTAAACTTTTCTAATGCTTCTTTTTTAGATAATTCCTCACGATAGATTCTTTTACCGTCTTTAGCAAGTTTTTTCATTTCCTTTTCTATTTTTGGTAAATCTTCTTCTGTTAGAGTTACATCTCCTAAATCTATATCATAATAGAATCCTTCTTCAATAACTGGACCTACCCAAAATTTTGCTTCTGGATATAGGTGTTTTACAGCTTGTGCCATAAGATGGGCACATGAATGGTTTTTAACATTTAATTTTTCATCTTCTTTTATATTTATCATCTTTTCTTTCCTCCTTGTTTTTCTTCAGTTAATTGTTCCAACTTTATTCTGGCTATTTCTTTTCTTATTATTTTTATTTCATCTTGAACATTAGCTAGTTCTTCGGTATATGCTTCTTTATCTTCTCCTCTAGCTACTCCCATTTTTAACATTTTTTCTTGATATCGTAGATTAAATAATCTGGTTCGAGCTTCTTCTTCTGACATTTAATCGCCTCCTTTAATAAAAAAAAGCGACCTTGCAAGGAGCAAGATCGCGGTACCATCCTTTATTATACTTAATTAAATAACGACTTGCGCCGAGAATACTTTGCATATTCCTACTCGAAAGGTAGTAATAAATTAACTAACTGTTCATTCTCACCTAACATGAACTCTCTTAAAGTATCATTAATTTATCGTGTCCTTTGTCAATGTATTTCTTTAATCATTATAACATGTTTATTTTATTTTTCAAGTATTATCTTTTACCCCATTCATGTGGGACATACATTTGAACGCCTAAACCATAGTAATTTTGATTAATTCTGACGTTAGAATATCTAAACCAACTATTTAGATCATGACATCTATTATCACTTGGATTAAATAGATGACAATCTAATAGAGCTAAATGTAAGTGTACTCCTGTTGAATATCCAGTAGATCCCATATAGCCTAATGCATCATTTATTGTTACTTGTTGCCCAACATGAATATTAGCATATCTTGATAGATGGGCATATTGTGATGTATAAGCTTTTCCATTTACATTATGATAAACAGTTACTACTAACGCTCCATTAGGATCTCTATAAATACCTGATATTCTACCATTCGCAACCGGGAATATTATTTCATTAGTACCACGTGGACTAGTAATATCATAAGCATTATGTCCCCAATGTGGATACTGGGTAATTTTTCCTCGTTCAGTAGGTAAATACCATATTCTTGGTGGCTTTGTGTCAGTGGCTTTAGAGTTGTCTCTTGTTGGTAGATTTTGTGAGATAATCGATACATTTTCATCTTTTTGATCTAAGTTTTCTTTGCTGGCTACTTTTACTGGAGCCATATCTTTTATATTTACATACTCATAGTTTAGAGCATAAGTATCTATGCTTTCTTTATTGGTATCTAAATAGAATAAAACCGCTAATACTAAAAAGGTAATAGATATCAGTATTAGGCCTTTATTTCTAATGATGTATCTGTCGGTTTGTCTCATAAAAACCACTCCTTACAAAGCAGTGGTTATTATATAATAATTTGTTACAATTGTCAATTTAGTGTCTTTTTCGATAGACTTTATTAAATTCTTCAGTAAACCATTCTATTGGTTTAGAGCGACTATTTATTAATCGTGTTTTTTCTTTTAATTCTTCTTCTAATTCTATTAATTCTTTTTCTGTAGGATTATTGTCATAACATACTTCTAGAGCATGTTCTACCAATATGTCTGGAGATCTTCTCAATTCGGAAGTACAGTGACAATAATGTTCTAGACCTAATCCATTATGTGAACCATGTAGGTCATACCAACCTCTTGGATAAACACCTGATAAGATATTAGATAGTTGTTTAAATTGATCACCACCATAGTTATCAGTTAATGATTTAGCCATTGATTGAAGTTGTTTATTTAATTCTTCATCTACTTCATGAACTCTATAGATACAAGGCATATCGTTATCAGAAAAATAACTTGCTACTCTATGTCCAGTTAACATAGCACATAAATAAACTATTTTTTCAGCACCAACCATCTTAACACGTAAGCCAGCACTATCTTTTTCAGCTTCTTTTAATCCTTCATATAATTCATTAGGCTGATAATTCTTTTCTAAAGCATTAGCTACATTATTTAGATTAGTTACTAATTCTTGTAAATTTGGATTAATTGTACCATTTTCTAAGACATCATTTATTTCTTGATAAGTGGCTTTCTTTTTACTAATGATAATGGTCTTTAAGAATCTTTCATTTACTATTTCACCATTTGGAGATATTTCATAATAATAAGATCTAGCCAATTTTGGTGCATTTGGTAATAATGATGCATGATCAGCTGAAAAGCTATAAGGAAAGATTGGTATCGTCCTATTATAATCATTATCATTATCTTGAAATTTATGTGATAAGTAAATAGATGAGTTTCTATTTATAGCTTCTTGAACTGGTAATGATTCATATGGTAAATAACCTAATACACTAGCAATATGTACACCTAACAAATAATTACCATTGGCTAATTTTTTACAAGATAAGGCATCATCTATTTCAATAGCACCAGCTCCATCTATAGTAATAATGTAATCATCAACTATTAATCTATTTGGATAGTTTTCTTCACTAAATGGAGTTGTATATATATTTAATTCATCTATTAATTCTTCATCAAATGATATAGGTATACTATATTTAGCTGCTAAAGAAGTTATATCTCTTTCTTTTTCATCATTATTTTTTAATTTAGCTAATAATTCAGTTAAGTATTCGATTTTCTCAGAATTAGTTTTAGCTTTTTTCTTCTTGTAAGATAATTTATTAATTTCTTTTATTAGTATTTGTTCACAAGTTCTTATATCACTTTTAGTAACAGATAAACTCTTTTGCTTTAATAATAATGATACTAGATTAGTATAGTATAAAATATCTTCTTCAAGATCATCTTCAATACTTATGATTAGTTTTTTTATTATATTTTCAAATAAACATATATTGTCTTTATCTTTAGCATTTACAATACCAGGCATCTTTTCGAAGACTACTTCGATTGATGATAAATTCTTAGTATTCTCTATTAAAGTATTTATAAATGTATAAGCTTTTGGCTCTTTCTTATCTACTTCTTCTAATTGGTCATATACTCTATTTTGTAATTTTTCTAATTTCTTTATAGCTTGTTCTTTATTAGGCCATTTGTTACTTTGTTCTATTATAATTCTATCTATTTTACCTATTATTTTTCCTAGTCTTCTAGATAGAGCTTTTTTATTAATACTTGATGTTGATACTAAAACAGCATTAAAGTCATCTATATATTTATATACTTTGGTCAAGTCTTCTTTTCCTTGGTAAGAATCTAGTTCTTCATTAATCAATTTAAAAAGAATATCGATAATTTTATCGCCATTTTTAGTTGCTAAAGAGGCTAGCTCTTTGCTAGTCATTGGGTTGCTTGATGTGCCTTTTAGACGATTTTCGATATTCTTCATTGATCAGTTCCTCCTATTCTTACTTATTAATTCCATGTTTACTGTCAGTTGCTTTATTCTTTCTATAATCCTTCTTGCTTTTACTTTATCAACGCCACCAGTTGTTATAGAAAGATTTTTTTCTAGTTCTTGCAGTGTTAGATTAGAAGTAAAGAAAGTTGGTAGATGTTCTTCCATTCGATATTGGAGAATTGGTCCTAAGACTTCATCTCTTGACCAAGCCGATGTATTTTCAGCACCAATATCATCTAATAATAATAGTGGAACTTTCTTAATATAATTAAATTTTTCAGAGTAATCTGAGTTAAAAGAAGATTTTAGACTTCTTAAAAACTCTGGATAATAGATAAGGACACTTCTTATATCTTTCTTGGCCATTTCGTTAAATAAAGCGGCGATTAAGTATGTCTTACCACTCCCAAAAGAGCCATTTAGATATAATCCTTTTGGCTTATCTTTTTTATTATACTCATCTATAAACTCTTTAAAATATTTTATAATTGGCAATCTGTTTTTGTCATCTTTATAAATATCTTTAAAGTTTGCTTCTTTAATTTCTTTAGGCATGTCAAATAACTCTAGATTTTTTTGATATGCTAGAGTATCTTCTTCTTTTTCTTTTTTAGGACACATTTCATAAGAAAAAGTAATTATGTCTTTTTCTTTTAATGGTGTATACTTATAACCTTTCATATTATTTTTACAAGTAGATAAACTTTTACAATTCTTACAATTATGGTATTCAACACTTGCTTCTTCAAGATTAGAAGTATATTTCATTAATGTTTCGTCTTTAATATCTAAAGTATTAACAAATTCTTTAAAGTCTTTATTTTTTAAAGCTGTAATAAAAGATTGTTGTAGTTTGGTATTATCTATTTCATAGAAATCTTCTATTTTCTTCATAATACCACCTCACTCCACTTTTATTTTACTAAAATAATTAAAAAAAGTCTATAAATTAGACTTAATTATACGTTTTAACTATTTGTTTGAAAAAAAGTTTTTATTCTTATCCCCTTTTTTAAAGGTATCAAGTAGCTCATTATAATTAACACTAGAGCTGGCTGCTAGATAATTTCCTTCTTTATCTACTATTACACTTATTCCTCCACGAATAGGATTCCAATAGTAAGTCAAGTTCTCATCTATTTTTTTACTATTCTTTATTATTTCTTCTTTTGACATATTTAATAATTCACTTACATAGTCTATTGTTTCCATTATTATTATTCTCCTTATAATATAATTATATCATAGTTTGTCTGTTCTAAACATTTTTTCCAAATTGCTTACTAAATTCTATACTTGTTTCAATTCTATTGACAATCAATAACAATTAATGGGACTAGTATTTCATCATCTGTATATCCAGCATGTTGAGACTGTAAAATTTCACTTCCATTATACAATAATGTCTTATCAGTTTTACCTATAGCTAAATAATCACCTAAAGCATCTCTGAATATTTCATTTTCTATTCCATCACCGAACAATTTTGAATCAATTACATCATCCATTGAATACAAATCAAAATCATTACTAAAATACTTATTAAATAACTCTACAAATATATCTTTTTTATCTGGTTTAATAAAAAAGTTAATTGCTCTTGGTTCAAGTGATGTATTTCTAAATAAACATTCTTCAATATCAGGATAGTCTTTTATAAATATATTCTCTACATTATGATGTCCATGATCGGCTACTACAAATATTATTGTATCATTCAATTTACCGCTTAATTCTTCTACTCTTCTATTTATATCTTCAATTATCGCTTTTATTTCTGGTTTATCACAACCTATTTCGTGCATAGTATGATCTGGATCAGTATCATATGCATAAATATATTTCATTCCATCTTCATTACATTTATCTTCAATTATTTGATACATCTCATCTAAATCTTTATAAGGATTATCTCCAAAGGGAAATAAAGTATAACCTTTATAATTAGTTTTTTCATTTATTTCATCCATTATTGATTTTCTGATCATATGCTTATCGTTATAATCAATTGCCTCTTGTAATGGTTTATGATCAGCATCACCTTTTTCAGAGTTCATAAAGACTGTTATAGTTTTATCAATATCTTTATAGTACATATCCCAGCCAAGCATTCCTGTTTCTACAGGATTAAGTCCAGTCATCATTGATGTTGTTGCAGCTACTGTTGTAGCAGGAAATACTGTTGTAATAGGTTTTAATCTATTTTTTATTAAAAAAGAATCACTCGGTAATGTTCTATCCATGATATTAGAACCCATACCATCACACAATATTGTCACTACATTCTTTGGATGCTTTTCTTCTAAAATACTATCTATATAATCCAAAGTGTTGTGCTTATAATTCAATCCAAAATACTTTCTTATGGAACAAGCTAGATTAGTTAAGCATTCATTGTAATTGTTTTTTACTATCATAATTTCAACTCCTAAAAATATTATAGCATAATACTACCATCTTGATCTGTTCTTACTTTTGAATCATTTATTTTTTCTAACACTTCTTATTATGATGACTATACTTGTTATTCTTACCTATTGGTATTGAAATGAAAAAGAACTATTATTTACATAGTTCAAGATTATAAATTATTCTATCGTGTTCCAGTTTGATTAGTATTAATTATATAATTTCCATTTTGATATGCAGGTAATTCTACTGCGGTACCATCTGGATGTCTTAAATAAACCATAGGAAAAGTATAAAATCCTTCATATTGTGGATTGTTTTCATATAAAAGAAAATTAAAATCACCACTTGGTGGCATTAACAATGCCATGGTTTCAACTTGTCTATTTATAAATAATGGGTGTGAATTATTAAATTCCACATATGAAATTAAATCACCAAACGAAAAGTTATCACTAACAGGAGAAGTACCATGTGTATGTCCATGACAAATTATTTGTTTATTGCCATTATTAAATTCACCGTTTTCAATGTCTTTGACATATTCATTTAGCGATTTATTTATTCCATCAAAACTTGCACTTGTTCTTGCACTTGGTTGATATGTTGAAATAACAGTATCAAGCCACGCTGTTCCATTAGGCTTCTCTTCTCCAAATATTAAAAAGGAAACTTCTTGATTTGTTTGTTGTGTAATGCTTCTAATTTTTATTAATTCTTTATAGGCTTCTTCTGTAATCACAACATTATTATTTATACTGACATTTCCCATTTTTGATGGAGAAATTGGTGTCATTTCAGAATCCTCGTAGTTATATTGTTCAAATAAACTTGCATAAAAATCAGCATTTGGGTTTTGATCACCTAACAATATATCTATAGTTTTAGCTCTTGCTTCATTCCTATTCATCAAATCACCATATCTTTCTATATGTATTATATCACACTAATTACTACATGTTTCTATCCTCCATCTATTATCCTTAATTTTAAGCAAAATACTACCATCTTGGTCTGTTCTATATATTATTGAATCTTTTAATTTTTCTAGCACTTCTTTATTAGGATGACCATACTTGTTATTCTTACCTACTGGTATTAAGTAGTTAGTACATCGTTTATTTCAAATAAAAAGTTTATAAATTATTACTATTTATAAACTCTCTTTAATATTTTTACATATTCATTAGGCAATCCTGCAACGGTCTCTTCTTTTTGCGTTTCACTCATACCATATAGACTTTCTGCGACTGATCCGACTATACAACAATTAGTGTCTGTATCCCCACCCATTAATAATGTTTTT
>JAEEGL011708367.1_pt1 | contig 19265 bp, 15 predicted proteins | sample 9134231 | NCBI WGS metagenome assembly JAEEGL01 (sample SAMN16246548, study PRJNA631951) | gut metagenome | biome: gut microbiome; feature: rumen; material: fiber-attached | host: Bos | place: Iran: Karaj | collected 2018-10 | reverse complement strand
CCCATCATCGACAAGGGTGAGGAATACGTTGCCGGCAAGATGGTGATGGTCGATTTGGACGATTGCCGCACACTCTGTCCTGCTGGCGGTACCAATCTCTTCTGGGTGGCAAAGATCATCGAGTACGACTTCCAGCAGATGATGCCCGCAGGCCCAGACTATATCCTGGAGCGCATGAGGCTGCTGAATTGTAAGATTGTGATGCCCACAGAGAAGGATGCCAACGGCGACGAGGTACAACGCATCCACTTTAAGGCCACGCTGGCCATCACACCGCTGAACGGCTCATGGGCTGAACCCCGCTACTATCGCGTGAAGAGCAACCGTTACGAGGGCTTCTACTTCGAGGCTGAGGGCACGGCTGAGGAAATCTACAATGACCTGCTCTCTCAGAAGCACGCCTATATGACCTGGTTTCACGACGACATCAGCTCCATCACCTTCCGCACACTCGACATGGAGCTGGAGGATGTCATCAAGCGCCTGAATGACCCAAATGATAACTAAACCGCCGATGGAGAAGACATTGACACAACTGCCGCCTGTGCCTGTGGAGTTTGTGATAGGCCATGCGCTGACGATGAAAACAGAGATTCAGCGTCGCCCCTACGTGGAACTCATCACCCAGTGGGCCGAGCACGAAGGTATGGAGTCTGAAGGTGTGACGGTTGCCCGCAGGATAGCGGGCCAGCAAATGACCGACGCCCATCACATGCCCAAGGAGCTCTATCAGATGTATCGTCAGGGTGAAAAAGCTGAGCGGCTGATTGAGATTATCCAGGAGATCAACTCGAAGATACAGAACAACGAGGAAATCTGGACTTGGGCGCACGTGATGCGCGTGATGGTCGACGAGAGCATCCTGCTTGCAAACATCTCCGTCAACCGCTTTGATGTCATCATCACCTCGATGATTCCTGGCAAGGGGATTGACAATGTGCGTAAGAACGGTGACTACAAGACCATCATGAGAGACAGGGACGTCTCTTACCACTCATGGACAGACAACAGCCACATCGACCCCACGCAAGCCTCAAACAAAGAGATCTGCCGTCAGATCGTTGAGCTCTTCGCCCCCATCCTGAGCCGCAAGAAATTCGTTTCAATCTCACAATAGGGACAGCCCCCTTTTGTGAGATTTTACCCAAAAATCCACCAACGTTTTCCCGACGGAAGCCAACACTTTTCCGAAGGCTTCCTTTACTTTTCCGAAACCTTTCCGACGGACGGAAAGGCTTTTTTTGCACCTTTTTTATTAGTAATTTTGCATCAGCGGATTTGACCGGGAGGGCCCCTCGGTTGATGCCCGCCAGAACATTATTCACTATAAGAAAGATTGCGTATGAGAAGAGAAATGATTACTCAGATGGGCATTGCCCAAAGCGTCAAAAGCAGCGTGACGCCCTGCACACTTGAGAACCTGTATACCGCTATGGATGCAGAAGTTACTAACCATGTCTGCGCCGACATCGAGGACAGTCTCGAGAAGGTGAAGCGAGGCGAGATGAGCCGCGAGGACTTCGAGACCTACAAGCGAGAGAAGAAGAAGGAGCTGATGGTCTTGACGCCTCACGCCACCTATTCTGACGGCCAGCGCTCGAACAAGAGTGCGCTGCCTTCAGGACTGTCGATGTACGATGTAGACCACATCCCTGACCCACGAGGTTATTTCCAGACGTTGGTAAAGGATCGCTGTGCCGAGCTGGGCATTGTGATGGCCCATGTGACACCCTCTACCGAAGGACTTCGATTGATTTTCGAGGTGCCTCAGGGGATGACCCTTGCCGAGGCTCAGAAGTGGATGTCGGAGCAGTTGGGCGATGCCGGCTACGACGGCTCCGTGAAGGATTATGCCCGATGCTCGTTCATCGTGCCTCGCGCGTACCTTCTCTATATCGATGAGGAGGAGCTCTGCAAGCAGCGTGAGGTGAAACCAGCTACCCAAAACGGGTATGAGGTTGAAAGGGAGTCACAAAACGTTACGGCATCTGAAAGGGGTGGACAAATCGTCCCTGCCTCTGACCGCCACCTCCGCATCTTCGACCTCTGCCTGGCCGAGGCTGGACTGAAGCTGGAGAAAATTGACCAAATGGGTGTCTACAACTGGCACAACACCCTCGTCAGCATCCTCAGCGTTGGCATCTGCCGACTGATGTCACAAGATGAGCTAAAGGCCGTCTTGGCGGTCAAGATGCCCAACTACGCAAAGGAGCAGGACTGCCAGCGACTTGTAGCCGACTTCTACAAGGACTATACGAAGATGAATGCGCCCATGAGCCAGCGTCTGCGTGCCATCTACGCCGAGAGCGTCACAGGTCAGAAAGACAAGCCTCTCACTACTGAGGATGTGCTTGGCGACGAGCCTCCAAAGCTACCTCGACGACTGCCGAAGTCGGTCAAGCTGATGGTTTCTAAGGAGCCAGACATCTACAAGCCTGCATCGGCTATGGGACTCTTCCCTGCCTTGGGAACCCACCTCTATCGGGTTCAGTTCCCCTATGCCGACCACACGATGCACGAAGCCACCTTCATGCAGAATTGCATGGCGCCGATGTCGTCAGGCAAGTCGTGTGTCAATCGTGTCTGCGAGCCCATCATGGCTGATATCAAGGCACGTGACGAAGAGAACATGCGGCGTGAGGATGAGTGGAAAGAAGAGTGCCGCTCGATGGGTGCCAACAAGCAGAAGCCCAAGCGTCCTGAAGGCCTCATCGTACAGATTCTGCCCAGCGACATGACGAATGCCGCATTCGTACAGAAGTTGCAGGATGCCCAAGGACACCCCGTCTACTACCAACTGGATGAAGTGGAGTTGTTTGACCAGCTGAGCGTCAACGGCAAGAAGAATGTCGGCAAGATATTCCGACTGGCCTACGACTGCGCACCCTATGGCCAGGCACGTGTGGGAATTCAGAGTGTGTCAGGATGTCCGCAGCTGCGCATGAACTACAATGCCTCAACCACCATCCAGCGCGGTCAGCTGTTCTTTCGCCCCATGCTGGCCGATGGCACCCTCTCACGCCTCTCCTTCTCGACCATCGTCACCTATCGAGGTATGGAAATGCCCGTTCACGGCATCTACGACGAAAAGCACGCAGAAGCCATCAAACCTTTCATCGACCGCCTGAATGCCGCCAAGGGCATCATTGACCTGCCTCAGGCTCAGCGACTGATTCAGAAGCTCGACAAGGAGGCCAAGGACACAGCCTGGCTCTGCGACGATGAGGTGTATGAGAAATTGGGCTATCGAGCCGTTGTCAGTGCTTGGCTGCGCGCAATGGTGCTCTATATCGCTGAGGGCAAGTGGTCGAAGGAAATCGAGAACTTTGCCATGTGGACGATGAGGTACGATATGTGGTGCAAGATGCACTACTTTGGTGAGCAGATGCATCAGCAGATGGCTGGTGAGGTAGTACGCACGCGTGGTCCGAAGAATATGCTTGAACAGCTTCAGGATACCTTCACCTTCGAGGATGCCCAGACTCAACGCATCCGTGAGCGCAAGAAGAACACCAACCCCACCCAGATGCTCTGTATGTGGGAACTGCGTGGCTACATCACTCGCGACGAGAACGGCGTCTATCACAAGACACCCTCGTATCTCAAACGTAAGAAAGCAGCCTGATATCTTCGCCTATTTTGTGCGTTTCAGGGTAAACTTCGTGTCTTTGTCGAAGACGCCGTTGAGGGTCTTGCCATCAGCACTCAGGGTCATCGTGTCGCGGTGCTTGCCGTCGATCACGATGACCTTATTGCCCTGCACCTCGTATTTCGACTTCTGGTCTTGGGTGACCATCAGTTAAAAAGTATCTGTCGCCATGATGAATTATTTCGGATTTTTCTTTGGCGTTTTGTGCTTTTTTCGTAATTTTGCAGCGAGAAAACAAGGGCGCACCTAATTGGAAGAACTTCACTGATATCCGCGAAATAGACAACGCTGAAACAGTTCCTTTCAATTATCCTGAGAGCCGATGTACGCTCACCATTCGTGACTCGGAAAAGGGTGAAACCATACTATACGTAGAAAAAGGCACATCGCCTGTGGTGCAATTGTCACCATCCAACGGTAAAGCCATTCGCCGGTTGCTTTTCAACAATCAGGATGTCACCTATAGGTTTCATTCCAACAACCGTTTCCATATTCCCCAAATGACACAAGACTCCACATTGGAAATTGTGTACAATTGAAGGACTGAACACAAAAGAGCTCACATCTTTTTCTCCGCCCTCTGTGATGTTCAATTTTGGCAGAAAGATTTTCAAAATCTGCTATAGTTGTTTCAAAATCTGCACAAACGCAGAAAAAACACATCCAACCCTTGGCGTTTTAGGGAAAAATAACTATCTTTGTCAGCAAATTAGAAATTATCAATGAGAAAGACTTTACGCTCGGCTATGCCTCTTGGCTCTGCAAGATATTGTATGCTCGCTGCCGCCCTCGTCTGCTGCGGGCAGATGATGGCACAGGGAGGCGTGGTCTCTCTTGTCAAGAAAGTGGGAACATTGATTGACTCTATGTCGGTAAAGGGTGTTGACCGACGCTATATCGATGCACCGGAGAAGCCTTGGCAGCTTATCGTGAAAGGTAATGTGAATCAGACCATCGTGAGTATGAGAACCCACGGAAGTATGGCCGGCCAAGACTATAGTGTTAAGCCCTCTCTTAAGACGACACCTTCGCAGTATTTAGGTTTGTGGGCAGGTTACAGAGGCTATGGCCTGGGCTACACGGTGAACGTTGGCGGTGACAAGGGTAGCAATCTTACTTTTGGTGCTACGGGTGGAGCCTTTGGCATCAACGTGCGCATCCGCTCGTTCGAGAACAGCAACCCTAACTTTAATCTGAACAGCGACCTTATTCCCGAGGATAGCAAGGAGGCATGGAATGAAGTACAGCTGACAGACCCCATCCATGTGAAGACGATCATCGCCGACGGATATTATATGTTTAATGGCAAGAAGTTCTCTTATGCTGCAGCCTACGATCAGTCGGTCATTCAGAAGCGTTCGGCTGGTTCGCTGATGGCAGGACTGATGTACAACTACACGCGTATCGATTATTCCTCAGACTCTAATGGCGACCTGATCTATGTGATGGAGGGACTGGGCAAGGTTAAGCTATGGCAGGGCAGTGTGGGCGTAGGCTATGCCTACAACTGGGTACCTGTCCGAGGTCTGCTTGTCAACGTCATGGCCATGCCCATGCTGACTTTTGTCAACAAGCTTAAGGCTTACGGCTATGCAACCAACGTAGAGGAGCTGATGGAAGACCCCATCTTCTTTGATCCAAATACGACCGACGAAGAGTGGGATGATTGGTTTTATGGAAATGTGCGTATAACCCCCATGGGCGACATGACATTTAATAGTGGTGTCAGCTTGGGTTTCGACGGCCGTGTGTCGCTGACGTACAACGTCGGGAGGGTTTTCTTCAATGCCTACGGGCAATTCAACAATATCCGCTATCATCACAATAACACCAAGGGATATCTGAACGACTGGTTCGTCAATACCTCTATAGGCATCCGATTATAACAACGAAATAAAAACATCAAAACTAAATATTAATATGTCACAGCTTGAACCACTTATAGCCGACCTTGCGCTGATTCTGATTTGTGCCGGTGTCATGACGTTGCTTTTCAAGAGCCTTAAACAGCCTATCGTTCTGGGTTACATCGTAGCAGGATTTCTCGCCTCGCCAAATATGCCCTATATGCCCAGTATCACTGACGGGCACAGCGTACACGTCTGGAGTGATATAGGTGTCATCTTCCTGTTGTTTGCCCTTGGTCTGGAGTTCTCATTCAAGAAAATCCTGAAGATGGGCGCTGCTCCGATTATTGCCGCCATAGCCATTATCATCGGCATGATGTACGTCGGCTCGCTCGCAGGTAATCTTTTCGGATGGAGTGACATGGACTGTATCTACTTAGGCGGTATGCTCGCCATGTCATCGACGACGATTATTTTCAAAGCTTTCGACGACATGGGGCTGCGGCAGAAACGTTTCGCCGGTCTCGTGCTCAGCGTGCTCATTATCGAGGATATCCTCGCCATCGTGCTGATGGTGATGCTCTCGACACTGGCCGTCAGCAAGGAATTCGAGGGCACGCAGATGCTCACGTCCATCCTGCAGCTTGGCTTCTTCCTGGTGCTCTGGTTTGTAGTAGGCATCTTCCTCGTTCCCCTGTTCCTGCGCAAAGCGAAGCCTTTGATGAATGACGAGACGCTGCTCATCACCGCCCTTGCCCTCTGCTTCGGCATGGTGGTGTTTGCTTCGGCTGTAGGCTTCTCCGCTGCGTTCGGTGCCTTCGTTATGGGCAGCATCTTTGCCGAGACGGTTGAGGCCCAGAAGATTGAGCATCTGGTATCGCCCGTCAAGAATCTCTTTGGTGCCATCTTCTTCGTATCCGTCGGTATGATGGTCGATGTGAATCTCATCATCGAGTATATCGTGCCTATCCTCTGCATCATCGCTGCCATAATGCTGGGGCAGACCATTCTGAGCACGGGCGGTTTCCTGATTTCCGGTCAGTCGCTGAAGACCGCCATGCAATGCTCGTTCTCGCTGACGCAGATTGGAGAGTTTGCCTTCATCCTCGCCACCTTGGGCACATCGTTGCACGTCACCAGTGATTTCCTCTATCCCATCGTAGTGGCCGTGTCCGTCTTCACCACGTTTACCACGCCATATATGATCCGTCTGGCAGAACCTGCCTACAACGTGGTGTCGCGCGTGCTGCCTGCCAAGTGGGTGGAAAAGATGGAGCGCAACAATACAGAAAAGACAGAAGAGACCGACGAGATGCACCAGCTCTGGCGGAAAGAATTCAAGAGCTTTGTCCTCATCATGTTGATCAATAGTGTGCTCTGTATTGCTGTTATCGCTATCATGTATTATTACGGTGCACCGCTGATTTACGGTTTGTTGCCTAACCCCTGGTCCGGCATCGTCACCGCCGTTGTTGCGCTGTCCCTCTGCGGTCCGTTCCTCTGGGCACTGATGCGGCGGGGCGGCAATAGCGAAGATGTCAACAGGCTTTGGTACGAAGGGGGACCTGCCGTACGTATCAAAATGACGGCGTTTGCCATTCTGCGCCTAGCCATCGGTGCTGCCTTCATCGCCTATATCATTGGTAATATATTGCCTAAGATAGGCTTGTACGGCATATTTGCCGTGATGGCCGTTACACTCTACATCTTGTTATCGCCAAAATACGAGAAGCGCAGCAACCGATTGAGTCAGACATTCAATGAAAATCTGAATGAACGTGAACTGAAACAATAACAAATGATATGAAACTTTTCGATTCTTAGAAAAAATAGGCACCTTTTTGCAATTATTTCATAAAAAAACACTACCTTTGCAGCCGAAATTATCAAGGGGTGCTCGCTGGTGCGGGCTGAGATGATACCCTCATACCTGATTCGGACAATGCCGACGTAGGGATGGATAGTACTCAACAGGACTCCCCTTTACATTATTTATTAATTAAAGGAAACAGATGAAAAGATTGATTTTCGGGATGACTGCGCTGGTGTGCGCGGCAAGTGTAAATGCACAAAACAAGGCTGCACTGTATGACTCGACACAGGTGGAACAGTTGCAGGAGGTAGTGGTACGAGGCGTGAGGGCACAGCAGAATGCGCCATTCGCCATCACCAACATCAAGAAGGAACAGCTTAACGCGTTTTCAAAGACAGGCAAGGAACTGCCTTTCCTCTTTTCGCAGACACCGGGCGTGCTGGCTTGGAGTGAGAACGGACTGGGGACTGGAACCACCTATATGCGTATCCGTGGTGCCGGCGACTCACGTATCAACGTGACACTTGACGGCGTGCCCCTGAACTCGCCTGAGGACCAGTGCGTGTTCTGGGCCAACATGAACTCCTACGGCTCGCTGCTCGGATCGGTACAGATACAGCGCGGCGTGGGAACATCGACCAATGGCGACGGTGCCTTCGGTGGAACGGTGGCACTTTCTTCGGCAACGCCATCGCAGACACCCACGGCAGAGATATCAGGCTCGTACGGCTCGTTCAACACCTTCAACGTGGGCGGTAAGTTCTCTACCGGCCTGCTGTGGAACCACCTGATCATCGACGGTGCCTATCACCAGACCAATACTGACGGCTTCATTCACGGCACGTCGGGACGTAGCGGAAGCTACTACGGCGGACTCACCTGGCTGGGCAAGCACTTCAAACTGAGCTATAAGAATATCGGCAACTTCGAGCGCACGGGACAGGCCTGGAATGGTGTCACAGCCGGAACCAACGACCTGAGTATCATGGACGGCACCTACGGTGCGAAGACCGGCATCAAGACCTACGAAGACATGTGGAACGCAGGGCTCGGGAAATATAACTCTCTCTATGAAGCACTGATCATCGGCGACGACGGCAGCTACAGTATGCAGCGTTATAAGATGGCCGACGGCTCGTATTGGGAAAAGACGACCGATAACTTCTGGCAGGACCACAACATCCTCTCTGCGGCATTCGAACTCAGCGACCGTTGGACCGCCACGGCCTCGCTGCACTATACCTACGGATTCGGCTACTACGAGGAGTTCCGTCCCAACAATAAACTCTCGAAGTTCGGGCTGGTGGCAACAGATGCCGACGGCAAGAATATCAAGAAGACCGACTTCGTGAGAAAAAAAGGCCTGACGCAGCATAGCTACGGCGCGGTGCTGAATGCCAACTACAAAGACGAGCGATGGGATATTATCGCCGGTGCCGCAGAGCAGGAGTTCAGCGGCAACCACTTCGGATTCGTGACATACGCTGCCAACGATTTCGTGCGACAGAAATATCTGGTGAACGGCGATCATAAGTACTATGACTCTGATGCCACGAAGTTTGATGCGAACGCATTCGTGAAGGCGGCCTATCATATCAATGAGCAATGGGATGTGTTTGCCGACTTGCAGTATCGCTATGTCCAGTATGAGACGGACGGTATCAATGACAAGTTCTATGATGACGAGAGCGACTATTACAACCAGCGCCTCGACATTGACAAGCATTTCCATTTCCTGAATCCAAAGGCTGGCTTCTCTTGGAACCTCGGCGGACACCGTGTGTACGGTTCGGTGGCCATGAGCCATCGTGAGCCGGAACGTAACAACTATACTGACAACGGCTCTTATCCTGCACCGAAGGCTGAGCAGCTGCTCGACTTCGAACTGGGTTATACCTACACCAGCGATGTCTGGCATGTAGGCATCAACGGCTACTACATGAAATACAATGACCAGTTCGTGCAGACGGGCGAGCTGAGCGACATCGGTGAGAAGCTGACCACGAACATCAAGGACTCGTATCGTGCCGGCATGGAGCTGCAGGCTGGCGTGAACGCTACACCGTGGCTCACTATCGAAGGAAACGCCGCCCTGAGCACCAATAAGATCAAGGACTTCGACGAGGTGGTGGAAGACTGGGACAATGGCTCTCAGACCATCCATTACGACAACTCTACACTTGCTTTCTCGCCGTCGGCAATACTCAACGGATTCGTAACCCTGCACCATAAAGGCTGGCAGGCTGTGTGGCACACGAACTACGTCAGCCGTCAGTATCTGGACAATACGGAGTATAAGGACCGTTCGCTGCCAAGCTATTCCACGTCGAACGCGTCGCTGAGTTATACACTAAAGCCCAAGAAGGTGCTGAAGGAGGCCATCTTCGGACTGAACTTCAATAATATCTTCAACAAACGCTATGCCGCCAACGGCTGGGTGTACTCGGCTATCTATGCCAGCGGCGGACACGATAACAATAATAGATATTACCAGATAGGATTCATTCCGATGGCTGGCTTCACAATGTCGGGCAATGTTACGCTAAGGTTTTAACAACAACGGATTAAACGGATTTGACGGATGTTTGATTTTGTTTCTGCTCATTGGTTGGATATAACGACGACGGTACTGGGACTGGCGTATATCCTTCTGGAGTATAAGGCCAGCGCGTGGATGTGGGCCGTAGGATTCGTGATGCAGGCACTGGGAATAGTGCTCTATTATGATAAAGGACTCTATGCCGACTGCGGCATGGAGTTCTATTATCTCTCAATGACGGTCTACGGCTACTGGAAGTGGATAAGAGGCTCGGAAAAGAAAGAACCGTTGCCTATCACCTTCTTTCCGCGAAAACTCGTGTTGCCGTGGCTGGCGGTCATCGCTGCGGTATGGGGACTTATCTATTGGCTGCTGGTGTCGTTCACCAACTCTAACGTGCCCTTGGCCGACAGTTTTACGACAGCCCTAAGCATTGTCGGCATCTGGGCGCTGGCGCATAAATACCTCGAACAGTGGTTTATATGGATTGCTGTCGACGTGGTAACCTGCGTGCTCTATTTCTACAAGGACATCCCGTTCAAGGCCAGTCTCTATGCGCTCTACGTGGTGATAGCAGTATTCGGATATATCAAATGGCGCAAGATGGTGGTCAGAAATTAAACCATCAGCGTCGCCAATCGTCAAACTAACAAACTACTTGATAATATGATGTACAGACAAATGATCCTGGCACTGACGGTGCTTTTGGGAATGCAGATGTGGGCACAGCCTGTAGGTTGGGCCGCAGTTGACGGTATAACAGACGGTGGAAGAGGGGAGAACCCTGTGACGGTGAGGACTTTCGACGAACTGAAGAAAGCCTTCGGCAAGAGAGACACGGTCAGACGAACCATCTTTATCGAAGGGCGTATTGAAGTCCCCGGAATCCTCAGAATCAAAGATGTGAGCAACAAGTCGTTGATCGGTAAGCCCGGTTCGTGTCTTGTAAATGATAAATATACTATTGCGAAGGACTCCACGGGCATACTGCTCTTTGAGCGTTGCAATAACATCATTGTCCAAAACATAACATTCCTTGGCCCCGGTGCTTTCGACCGCGATGCCAATGACAACCTTGCTGTAGCGCAGTGCGACCACGTATGGGTGGACCACTGTGACTTTCAGGACGGCATGGACGGCAATTTCGACTGTGCCAGAGGGTCAGACCATATCACCGTGTCGTGGTGCAGGTTCCGTTATCTGAAGAAGCCTTGGCCGAAACTTGCCGACGATACCAATGACGACCATAACAGCGATCACCGTTTTAGCAACCTTTGGGGCAGCAGTGACCGCGACGGGGAACACAGCTCAGGGAAGCTACGCACCACCTTCGACCACTGCTGGTGGGATGAGGGCTGTCGGATGCGTATGCCGTTTGCCCGCTTCGGAAAGATTCATCTGCTTAACTGCCTGTATTCCAGCAGTGTGGCGGTTACTTACATCCAGGCACGCTATCAGTCGAATGTGCTCGTGGAGGCGTGTGCTTTCGTCAACAAACCCAAGAAGGTGAAGGTATTCCAGATTCCAGACCAGAGGAAACCAGAGTTTGCAGACTACAACATCCGGTTCCGTCATTGCCTTGGGGCTGATGACATTGAGCAGCGAAATGGCGATGCGCCTTATTTTGAACCTCAGTATAAGTATTGCAGTCAGCCTGCAGACAAGGTTGAGGCTGATGTAAAGGCTGGGGCAGGTGCTTCATTATGAGAAACGGACGCTTGGGAGAGGTTCCGTTGTTGATGCTCGCTGTCTTTTTGATAGCGGGCATTGTCGTAGGTGAGTATTCTACGGTAGTACTGCCACTGTTTCCGATATTTGCTGGAATGGTGGTGATGTCGCTCTTGTTATGGAAATATGAGATCCTGCAGTCGGTGGCTATTGTACTTTGCTTCTTTGTGCTGGGCTGGCTGCTGATGAACCGGCAGAAAGAGAACGGGAATATAGTGTGGCCTGAAGGCGAAGTGATGTATGAGGCGGTGGTGATGAGTGAGCCGGTAGAGAAACCGAAGACGATGGCGGTGGAAATTCTTCTTACCGGCAACAGCCGGCAGCTGAAATGCTATCTGTATAAAGACGACAGAAGCAGGGCACTGAGAATTGGTGACGGGTTGAAGATACAGTCGCGTATTCAGGACGACCGTACCTTCGTCGCCAGCTGGAAGTGGCAGAAAACGCAGATATCGCTTTCGAATCTCTCAAGGTTGGAGCGCACAAGACTCTTCTTCCTTCAACTGAGAAGCCGTCTGTTGGCGCGCATAAGACCACATGTCACGGACGCTGAAGCCTATGCTGTGGTGGCAGCGATGACGCTTGGCGATAAGTCGGCGCTGACGAAGGATGTCAGGGAGGTCTATTCGGTGACAGGGGCTTCGCATGTACTAGCACTCAGCGGACTGCATCTGGGAATCATCTACAGTCTGTTGTCGCTGTTTGTCTTCAGAAACCGATGGCAGGTGATCTCACAGGTGTTGTTGGTATTGAGCATCTGGGCTTTTGTGTTTCTCGTGGGAATGACTACCAGCGTAGTGCGCTCGGCAATGATGCTGAGTGTCTATGCGCTGTTGTCGATGGGAAGGCGGGACCGGATGTCGGTAAATACGCTTGCATTTACTGCGTTGGTAGTGCTGATGGTGAGTCCGATGTCACTCTTCGACGTGGGCTTTCAGCTGTCGTATATGGCTGTGCTGGCGATACTGCTGCTCATGCCGCTGATGGATAGTCTTGTCTCCAGAGAGTATCTGATGAGTCACCATTGTCTGAAGTGGGTGTATGGGATGACGGGTGTCTCTCTGGCAGCACAGATAGGCGTGGCACCGATGATAGCCTATTATTTTGGACGCTTCTCAACGTTTTTCCTGCTGACCAACTTCATCGTGATTCCTGCGGCAACGCTGATACTCTATCTCTCGCTTGTGGTCATAGCCGTGCCTACGCTCGCGTTCATATTATTATATGTTGTTTCGGTATTGAATGCTGTTCTGGCTTGGGTGGCCACGATACCGGGGGCAAGCATCGAAGGACTGCACCCTACAATACTACAAACCGCGATGATTTATGTCATCATCGCGGCTGTATATCTGTTGATCGTAAGACTTCGACGCTGACTACATATATCCAAGCCAGCGGAGCACGTCGTTGAGGTTGGCCACCACCATCAACAAGATGAGGATGCCGAAGCCTACGTACTCAGCACGTATCATGAATGTCTCCGACGGTTTGCGACGGGTAACCATCTCGTAGAGCAGGAACAGCACATGTCCTCCGTCGAGGGCAGGAATGGGCAGGATGTTCATGAAGGCGAGGATGATGCTGAGGAAGGCGGTCATCTTCCAGAAAAGATACCAGTCCCATACGGGTGGGAACAGACTTCCGATCGCTCCGAAGCCACCGAGCGACTTGGCACCGTCGGCAGTGAAGACATATTTCATGTCGCCTACGTAGCCAGCCAGCACATTCCAGCCGTACTTGATGCCTGCAGGGAAGCTCTCGAAGAATCCGTATTTGCGGGTGTAAGGCTCATAGAGGGCAGCGAAAGCCTTCACCATAAAGCCTACTTTTAAGTCGGAGGTCAGGGTTACGGTAGCTGTATCGCGTACCATCGCACTGGTGGCTGTCTGACCTTCAGCGTCAGTGGTCGTTACGAGACCCTCGCGCTCAAACACGATGGTGGCGGTACGGATCTTCAGACTGTCGGCCTGCGTCTTCGCGGCTGTCATCATGTCTTCGAGGACACCAATCTGGTCGGTGAACTCATTATAGGAATCGATGGGCTGTCCGTTAAAGGCTACTATCTTATCGCCTTTCTGCAGACCGATAGCTTCTGCAGGTGTTCCGGCTACCACACTGTCAATCTGTGCAGGAACGAGCGGACGCACAAATGCAGGCTCAGATTTCAGCATGCCTAAGAGGTTGATGTCACCGGGGAGATTGAGACTCATCTTCTTTCCGTTGCGGATAATGTCTGCTCGCTTAGCCTCTGAAAGGTCACGATAGAGGTCGGCGCTGAAGTCCTTGAATTCACCTTTCTCCGTGCCTATCAGAATATCGCCGTCCTGGAAGCCGAGTGCCTTGGCTTCGGTATTGAACTTCATACCGAGTGTCATATCCTTCACAGGGATATAGGTGTCGCCCCAGTAGAAGAGAATCATCGAATAGATAAATAAGGCGAGGAGGAAGTTTACGAGCACACCGCCAATCATGACCAGCAGTCGCTGCCAGGCGGGCTTCGCACGGAACTCCCAGGGCTGTTCGGGCTGTTTCATCTGTTCGGTGTCGAAACTCTCGTCGATCATGCCGGCTATCTTGCAGTAGCCGCCAAGCGGGAGCCAGCCGATACCGTATTGGGTGTCGCTGTTTTTGGGCTTGAATTTAAATAGACTTCCGTCCCACTTCCAGATGGAGGGATCGAAGAAGAGATAGAACTTATCTACGCGTACGCCAAAGAGTTTGGCGAAGAAGAAGTGGCCGCCCTCGTGGAGCAGCACCAGCAGGCCGATGGCCAGCATAAACTGTAATAGTCTTATCAGAAATATTTCCATTTCAATTCTTTAATTTTTCAATTTTTTAATTTTTCATGAGTTCTGTTGCGATGCGACGCGCTTCGGCGTCGGTCGCGATATAGGTGTCGTATGAAGGATTCTTGTCGAAGGTGGCACGCTGCATGGTCTCGGCGATGATGTCGCCCATCTGCAGGAAACCGCACTTGTCCTCAAGGAATCCACGATTCACGATTTCGTTGGCGGCATTCACGATACACGGCATGTTGCCGCCCTTGTCGATGGCCTCGAAGGCAAGGGCCAGACAGCGGAACTTCTTTAGGTCGGGTTCGAAGAAATCCAGATGCTGTGCAGCAAACAGGTCGAGACGCTCACCGCTCAGGTGCAGACGCTGTGGGAAAGAGAAGGCATACTGTATCGGCAGGCGCATGTCGGGCACGCCCAGCTGGGCCTTTACTGAGCCGTCCTGGAACTGCACGGCGCTATGAACGATACTCTGCGGATGAACCAATACCTGGATCTGCTTGGCATCGACACCGAAGAGCCATTTGGCCTCGATTACCTCGAAGCCCTTGTTCATCATCGAAGCCGAGTCGATGGTGATCTTTGCGCCCATATCCCATGTTGGATGTTTCAGGGCGTCGGCTTTCGTCACATGGGCTATCTCTTCCATCGACTTCAGACGGAACGGACCGCCGGAGGCTGTCAGCAGAATCTTTTCGATGGGGTTCTGATCTTCGCCCACAAGACTCTGGAAGATAGCGGAATGTTCGCTGTCAACGGGTAGGATAGGGGTGTGATATTGCTGGGCCAGCTGCAGAATCAGCTCGCCTGCCACCACCAACGTCTCCTTATTGGCCAGACAGATGGTCTTACCTGCCTTGATGGCGTGAATGGTAGGGTTGAGGCCAGCGAATCCTACCATTGCGGTGAGTACCATATTGATAGGGCCTGCCTCTACGATCTCGTTGAGTGCCTGTGCACCGGCATAGACTTTCACGTCGGGCATGTCGCTCATGAGTGACTTCAGCGCGTCGTATCGCGACTCATTGGCGATGACGATGGCGGCCGGCTTGAACTTATGGGCCTGCTCTGCAAGGAGTTCAACCTTATTGTTCGCTGTCAGGCAATAGACCTCGTAGAGGTCTGAGTGTTCCTCGATGACCTCGAGTGCCTGTGTACCTATCGACCCCGTAGAGCCGAGAATGGCTATTTGTCTTTTCATAAATCGAGTAATCCTTCTGGAATATTTATTGTAATGGACTTATTGTCTTTGTCTACGTCTGTAATCAGTTCTTCCGAGGCTGGGATAAGCGTGCCGTCTTCGAGCTCGAAGAGGATGTTGATCGTCGTGTCATCTACGGAAGCGATTCGGCCTATCGTCTTTCCACCGTTCGATTCGACTAAGTCGAAACCTACCAGCGAAGCCCAGGAGATGCTATCGTCGTCGCAGTCGGCAAGGGCACGAGGGAAATAGACGTCGCAGCCGGTCAGCTCGCGGGCTCTCTCCTGAGTGTCGATGTCCTCAAACTTAATGATGGCGTTCGAGTCGCTGCGGAAACGGTACTCCTCAATGAAGAATGGCACGAGTATGCCGTCAATCATCAGTACGAGATAGTCAGCATCTACGCGGTCAAACACATCGTCATCGAAGAGAAAGCTGATCTCGCCCTTCACGCCGTGAGTCTTGCCCAGCTTGCCAATCTTGTAAACGTCTTCTTCTCTTATCATTTTTTATTAAGCTTTTCTGGTAATTCTTGCTCCCAGGGCATTAAGTCGCTGCTCGATGTTCTCATAGCCGCGGTCTATCTGTTCAATATTGTCTATGCGGCTTGTGCCTTTAGCACTCATGGCGGCGATAAGCAGGGCGATACCAGCACGGATATCCGGGCTTGACATACGGCCTCCACGCAGGGTGATTTTCCTGTCGTGACCAACCACCACGGCGCGGTGAGGATCGCAGAGAATAATCTGTGCTCCCATGTCGATGAGCTTATCCACGAAGAAAAGACGACTCTCGAACATCTTCTGATGGAAGAGCACACTGCCGCGGGCCTGGGTGGCTACGACGATGAGTACTGACAGAAGGTCGGGAGTGAGTCCTGGCCACGGGGCATCGGCGAGCGTCATAATCGTGCCGTCGATGAACGATTGTATCTCGTAGTGACGCTGCTTGGGAACGAAAAGGTCATCGCCTTCAATTTTTATCCTGACCCCGAGACGGCGGAAGGCGTCGGGAATGATTCCGAGGTTTTGGATGCTTGCATTTTTTATGCGGATGCCTTCGCCGCACATCGCTGCCATGCCGATAAATGAGCCGACCTCGATCATGTCGGGCAGAATCTTATGCTCTGCACCATGAAGATGCTCTACACCCTCGATGGTGAGCAGGTTAGAGGCAATGCCACTGATCCTGGCTCCCATGTTGTTCAGAAGATGACAGAGCTGCTGGAGATAGGGCTCACAGGCAGCGTTGTAGATCGTGGTAGTGCCTTTTGCGAAGACGGCTGCCATGATGATATTGGCCGTTCCAGTCACTGAGGCCTCGTCGAGCAGCATGTATGTTCCCTTGAGTCTTTTAGCAGAGATCTCATAGACATCACGGCCCTCAATATGATTGAATTTTGCTCCAAGTTTCTCGAAACCGAGGAAGTGAGTATCAAGACGACGCCTGCCGATCTTGTCACCGCCGGGCTTGGTGATGACGGCCTTGCCCATCCTTGCGAGTAGCGGACCAATCATCAGAACACTGCCACGGAGCTGCGCGCACTTATGCACGAACTCATCGCTCTCCAGATAGTTGAGGTCGAGCTCGTCAGCCTGGAAAGAATAGGTATTCTCCTTCCTCCTTTCTCCTTCCTCCTTCCTCGAAATCTTTACTCCAATATCCTTGAGCAGCTGGATGAGATTGTTCACATCGCGGATGTCGGGGATGTTATGGATTGTCACTTCCTCACTGGTAAGCAGTGTGGCACAAATCACCTGCAGAGCCTCGTTCTTTGCGCCCTGTGGGGTGATTTCACCGCTTAGCGGAGTGCCGCCTTCTATGATAAATGCTGCCATAGGCCGGGGTTATTTCTTTTTCTTTCCTGTGGGCTTGTTGTCGTTGAGATTCATTCTCTCAAACACGAAAGTATTGAGGTCGAGCTGAATCTTACCGTCTGTGAAACGCGCGAGGTCGCTGGCAACTCTTTCATCGTCGGCAGAGCCATGGCCCCATAACAGAAGGTCGCGTTTCATCTGATTGGCTGTCTTTTTTACGAGGGCGTCACGTTCTTCACCTTCGGGCATTTCCTTCAGCTGCTCGAAAAGTTCCTCTACCAAGTGACCATAGTGGCGCAGTCTGATATTACCGTCGGGCAACTTCATCGGCTGAGGCTTGGAGAGAATGTTGTCTGCCTCAGACACGTCAAAAGGCCAGTCGATGTCGAGTTCACGATGACTCATCAGATAGAGATGATCCCAAAGGGTCTGCTCGTAGTCGGCGCTGTTGCAGAGCTGAGGGTTTCTGTTTTCCATCTGGCGGATGATGGTCTTGGCACACTTAAGACGCTCTTCCTTTGTGGGAAGTTCGCACGCATATTCCACCATCTTCTGTATTTCACGTCCGTACTCTGACATAATCAGCTTCGAACGCTGGGTGTTGTAGTCTAATCCTTTGATATCCATATGCTTATAATAATTTCTTTGGCATTTTTGCTACGAAGTCCTTTAGGTAATAGGGCACGAAATAGGCCACGTCTTCAAACTGCTCGTCGAGCATCCTGCGCTCTGCCAGCGGCTGCATCCATTTGGCCAGCGGCTCTATGCCTTCTATCAGATGGGCATTGGGGTGGCTGATTGTTTCCATGCATTTCTTGGCACCATTGCCGAAGAAATATACGGGGTGCGCGTCGAGGTATTCTTTATAGGTGTCTGCCGTCACGACGTCGGCACCGATCTCTCTTACCGGTTTCAGCGCACGGTTGTAGATGCCGGCATAAACCTCCATCCGCCTTGCGTCGAGCATAGGGCAGAGAAGCGCATCTTCTTCGGGAATCTCGCGGAGCAGCACGGGGACACATAGCAGTTCAAGGGTCGGAACGGCTATCAGCTTCAGGTCTCTGCCATAGCAGACACCCTTGGCCATCGACACACCGATGCGCAGACCTGTATACGAGCCTGGACCGCAACTTACGGCCACGGCATCGAAGGGAATGGCATGGCTGTCCGTAAATGAGAGGGCTTCGTCGACCATCGTACCCAGTCGTTCTGCGTGGTTGGGACCGCTGTGGTCTTCCTGATGGAAAATCACATGAGAGTCCTCTGAAACGGCAACAGAACAAACGTCAGTACTGGTCTCAATATGTAGTATCGTTGACATACTTTTCTTTTTTCTTTTATTATTAAGGTGCAAAGGTACGCATTTTTCCGCCAACAACCATCTTTTTTATCAGAAATTAACTTTGGGTGCCCTTATATCCGCCAGTTCTCTGTTCTTTTTCTCCCCAGGCAGTCCTATGTCCTCCTAGGACATCCTAGGCATTCCTATGCCCTCCTGTCTTTCGCGCGCATATTATATATAATGTATATGCGTTTTGTGTCCTTGATATTTGTCAAGACTTGTATTTTTCTCTCCTGAAAACATGATTTTTTTTCGGAAAAGTTTTGCCGGTTCGGGAAAAAGCAGTACCTTTGCACCCGCTAAACGAGAAACGGTGTTTCGAGCGAGGCGAAAAAGAAAGAGTTCTTTGAAAGATTTACATAGACAGAAGTAGTACAAGAAGCAGATGCTTGTATTTGTATAATATGAGCATTTGGGTAAAAAAGAAACAAACCGTTTCAATTCTTGAGAGGTTGCTTTTATGCAGCCTTTCTGAAAAGAGAATCTTGGATAGTCGTTCTGAGACAGCAAAACATTATTTATACAGTGAAGAGTTTG
>JAEEGL011337469.1_pt1 | contig 19265 bp, 13 predicted proteins | sample 9134231 | NCBI WGS metagenome assembly JAEEGL01 (sample SAMN16246548, study PRJNA631951) | gut metagenome | biome: gut microbiome; feature: rumen; material: fiber-attached | host: Bos | place: Iran: Karaj | collected 2018-10 | reverse complement strand
TGGCCGTATCGTGATCCGCTCCAAGACCGAGATTGAAACGCAGCCCAGCGGCCGCGAGGTGATTGTGGTCACCGAGATCCCCTACACGGTCAATAAGAAGGAACGCATTGAAAAGATCGCCGACCTGGTCAACGACAAGAAGATCGAAGGCATCTCCTATATCAACGACGAGAGCGACCGTCGCGGTATGCGTATCGTCATCAAACTCAAGCAGGGCGCCGTCTCCAACGTCGTGCTGAACACCTTGTTCAAGTACACGCAACTGCAGGCCAGCTTCTCCGTGAACAATATCGCCCTGGTGGATGGCCGTCCGCGCCTGCTGAACCTCAAAGACCTGATCCGCTGCTTCGTGGAGCATCGCCACCAGGTGATTCTCCGCCGCACGAAGTTCGACCTCGACAAGGCCGAGAAGCGTGCCCACATCGTGGAAGGTCTGCTCAAGGCACTGGACATTATCGACCTGATTATCGAACACATCCGTGCTTCCAAGACGGTCGCAGAAGCCCACGACGGCCTGATGGAGAAGTTCGGCTTCTCCTCCGAACAGGCGGACGCCATCGTGGAGATGCGTCTCCGTCAGTTGACCGGCCTCGAGCGCAGCAAACTGCAGGCTGAATACGAAGAACTCGAAGGCCTGATCCACCACCTGCGCGATGTCCTCGCCAACGTGGATATGCAGATGGGCATCATCAAAGATGAATTGGCCGAGCTTAAGGACAAATACGGCGATGCGCGCCGCACCGAGATCGCACCGTCGGCAGAAGAGTTCAATCCGGAAGATTTCTATCCCGACGAGGATGTGGTCATCACCATCTCCCACATGGGTTATATCAAGCGCACCGCCCTCACTGAATACCGCACGCAGCATCGTGGCGGCGTGGGTTCCAAGGGCAGCACCACGCGCGACGAAGACTTTATCGAGCACATCTACGTGGCCAACATGCACAGCACGCTGATGCTCTTCACCCAGAAGGGCCGCTGCTACTGGCTCAAGGTTTACGAGATCCCCGAGGGCGCCAAGGCTTCCAAAGGCCGCGCCATCCAGAACATCCTCAGTATCGATCCGGACGACAAGGTCAAGGCCTACATCAACGTTGGCAACCTCTCCGATCAGGAATTCATCAACAGTCACTATATCGTGATGGCTACCAAGCGCGGAGTCATCAAGAAAACCTCCGTGGAGGCTTACTCCCGCCCGAGGGCCAATGGTATCATCGCCATCAACATCCGCGAGGACGACGAACTGCTCGAGGTGGCGATCACCGATGGTGACAGCGACGTGCTGCTCGCCGGTCGGAACGGCAAGTGCTGCCGCTTCCACGAGAACGATGCGCGTGCGATCGGCCGTAATTCGACCGGTGTCCGCGGTATCAATATCGAAGACGACGACGAGGTGGTCGGCATGGTCTGCCTCAATGCGGAATATGCCCGCGCGAATGGCCTCCGCATCCTGATTGTCAGCGAAAACGGATTCGGCAAACAGTCCGATCTGGACGAGTACCGCATCACCAAGCGAGGCGGCAAGGGCGTCAAGACCATCAACATCACCGAAAAGACTGGCTCGCTTATTGCAATGAAGGCTGTAACGGAAGAGGATGACCTGATGATTATCAACAAGTCCGGCATCGCCATCCGGCTTGCGGCCTCTACCATCCGCATTGCAGGACGTGCCACCCAGGGCGTGAAACTCATCAACATCCGTGAGGGAGACGGCATCGCCGCCGTCTGCACCATCGCAAAGAGTGACGATGATGAAGAAAACGCTGAAAACGCAGAGAATACTGAAACGACAACGGTAGTAACTGAAAATTAATAACAACCAATATCCCGATTATGAAAAAGACAATTCTTGCAATGTCGCTTCTCTTCGCCGTAACGTTCGCCGGTGCGGTTGAACCGAAGACCCCCGCCGAGGCACAGAAGTACCTCGACAAGGCACTCGTCAAGGCACGCGATGCCAAGAAGAGCCTCAAGCCGGCTACCTGGATTGAGCTCGGTGACGCTTATCTTGGCGCATACGATCAGCCTTCCCGTAACGTCCTGCTCAACACGCCGCGTACGGAGATCAAGCTGCTCATCAAGGAGCAGAAGGTTCTCAAGACCACCGACGAAGTTTGCAACGGTACCCAGTACATCGCTGACCACTATGACAACAAGGTGCTCTACTACGGCCCCAACGGTTCTCTGGATTTCTTTATCGTGACCAAGCCGGCCATCGAGGGCAATCTGCTCGTCGAGGCTGAAAACGATTACCTGATGGCTCGCGAACTGGACATCAAGGGCGCTAAGGCAAAGGATCTCTCCGAGAAGATGCGCAACATCCACGAGCGTATGTTCAACGAGGCGCTCAGCCACTACTTCGTTGGTGACTACAAGTATGCAGCCGGTATCTTCGAGGATGCAGTACACTGCTCCGAGAACGCACTGATCGGCCAGATCGACTCCACCAACTGCTACCACACCGCACTGGTTTCCGCACTTGCAGGCGATCGTGAGAACGCCATCAAGTACTACAACCGTTGCGCAGAAATCGGTTTCTATCAGGAAGGTAACGTCTTCTCCAACCTCTCCAACCTTTACCTCGCAGAGGGCGACACCCTCAAGGGCAAGAAGGTGCTCGAGGACGGTTTCGCCAAGTATCCGCAGAGCCAGGGCGTCCTGATCGGTCTGATCAACCTCTATCGTGCGACGGGCGAGGATCCGCAGAAGCTCTTCGACCTGCTCCACGCCGCTCAGGTCAACGAACCGAACAACGCCAGCCTCTATTATGTGGAAGGTGACATCTACAAGCAGCTCGGCGACCGCGAGAATGCAGAGAAACTCTTCTACAAGGCAACCGAGATCGATCCGACCTATGTGTTCGGTACCCTCAGCGTAGGTATCATGTACTACGAATACGCCGTGGATCTCCAGACCCAGGCCAGCGAGGAGCTCGACGATACCAAGTGGATGGCACTCAACAAGCAGTTCGAAGAGGTGCTTGAAAAGGCTATCGATCCCTTCGAGAAATCCTTCACCATCACCGAAGACAAGGAAATTAAGAAGGCCGTTGCCGAGTACCTGAAGAACATCTACTTCCGCTTCCGCGACAAGAGCGAAGACTACATGGCAGCTTACGAGAAGTATAACGCATACGTCAAGGCTGACTAAGGTCTGGCGCTGCCAAACAAAAACGCGACCCGAAAGGGCCGCGTTTTTTGTTGCGTTGTGGGGTGCTGCTAGAACTTGCCGGAAGCCTTGAGCAAGTCGATGGCCTCGCCCAGCACGGAGCGGGGACCGGCGATGTTCATGCGCAGGTAACCGGCGCCCTCGGGGCCGAACTGGGTACCGTCGTTGAAGGCCACCTTGGCCTCGTAGAGCAGGTTGTGCATGAGCTCGGGCTGCGTGTAGCCCAACTTGGTGCAGTCCAGCCAGATAGTAGGGGACGCCTGCGGGCGGACACCGCGGATACGGGGCAGTTCCGCACGGATGCGGCCATCTACGTAATCAATGTTTCCCTCGATATAGCGAAGCACCTCATCGCGCCAGGCCGCGCCCTTTTTGTAGCAGGCCATGGTGGCCTCGATGGCGAAGATCGAGGGGAGGTCGAAGGAGTTCTCGTCCAGCCACTGGAAGAACTTATCGCGCAAGGCGGGATTCTGGATGACGATGTACGAGGAAACGATACCGGCAATGTTGAAGGTCTTGGAGGGGGCCATCATCGTGATGGTGCGCGCAGCTGCTTCCGGAGAGACGGAGGCGAAGGGGATGTGGCGCTTTCCGTAGAAAACGGTCTCCGCGTTGATTTCATCGGAGAGCACCAGCAGGTTGTGGCGGGTGATGATTTCGGCAAGCCGCTCGAGTGTCGCACGGTCCCACGCACGGCCCGAGGGGTTGTGCGGGTTGCAGAGAATCAGCAGTTTGGTGCTGTCGTCGATCAGACTTTCGAGTTCGTCGAAATTCATCTCGTAGTGGTCCAGGAAGCCATCTTCGTCTTCTATGCGGAGCAACGGGTTGCTGACCGTCTCGAATCCGTTGGTGCGCGGAATCTGCGCAAAACGGTGATAGACCGGCGGCTGGATGATGATGCGGTCGCCCTTCTGCAGGAAGTAGTTGAGGACGAAAGCCTGCGCCTTGACGAGTCCCGGCATGTAGCGGATATCGCCCGGATCCACCTTCCATCCGTGAAGCCATTCCATCCAGCCGGAGATGGTGGGGAAATAGTCGTCCGGAATGGAGGTGTAGCTCAGAATGGGATGTTCCATCCGTTTGCGAATGGCTTCATACACAAAATCGGGGGTTTTGAAATCCATGTCGGCGACCCAGAGGGGGAGGACATCCTGTGTGCCGAACATCATCTGCAGGTCGGCGTATTTTTCTGTCCCGGTGCCGTGGCGATCAATAATTTCGTCGAAGTCGTACATAGGTACAAAAGTCGCAATTATTTATAACTTTGCAAAGAGAAAACTGCAAAAAATGAACGCACAATTTCCGCTTTATGACGGCGCCGGCAACCTTTTCCGGATGGTGGACGCCCGCAAGGGGGGGCAACTACCGTCCATCCCCGAATTATGCCGTTTTCCGGGCGGTCGCACGGATGGCGCCATCCTGTTGGGAGCGCCACGCAGCGGGGATTGTGACTTCTCCATGCAGTATTTCAATGCCGACGGCACCGGAGGTATGATGTGCGGTAACGGCGGCCGCTGTATCGTGGCTTTTGCCCGCGATCTGGGGATCCGTCCCAAGGCGGCGGACGGTCGTTATCGGTTCGATGCCCCCGACGGCATCCATACAGGGGATATCCTCAGCGACGAGGGCGCTGACAAGGCGATTCGGCTGAGCCTCTCTGACGTGTCGGTTTTCCATCACGTGGCGCACCCCGCCGGCTGGTTTCTGAATACCGGCTGCCGTCACTTCGTCACGTTCCTGAAAGATGAGACGGAACTCTCTGCGCTCGATATGGCCACTCTGGGTCCGGCTTTCCGCTACCATGCCGCCTTTGCCCCCGAAGGAGTGAACGTGGATTTTGCCGTGCTCCGTCCCGACGGGACCATGGCGGTCCGTACCTATGAAAAAGGGGTGGAAGCGGAGACCCGCGCCTGCGGAACGGGCATTGTCGCTGCTTCCATCGCAGCCGTCCTGCAGACGGGGCGCGAGGGCGCTTGTCACTATGATGTGGACGTGCCCGGCGGGCATCTGCAGGCCGATTTTATCTGGAATGGGGTTCTTGCCGAGTCTGTCGCCCTGACGGGTCCGACCCATCGTCACTAGAGCACGCTGCCGGTAGGCAGGTCTTTCCGCGCCGCCAGCTCTTTGGGCGTGCCTTCAAAAATGACATTGCCGCCCCGTTCGCCGGCATCCGGTCCCAGTTCAATCACCCAGTCAGAAGCGCGGATCACATCCAGGTTGTGCTCCACGACGAGGATGCTGTGTCCCTTGGAAACCAGGGCATTGAAGGTTTTCAGCAACTTCTCCACATCCACCCAGTGCAAACCGGTGGTCGGCTCGTCAAAGATGAAGAGGATGGATTCGCCTGGAGCGAATTCGCGCCCCAGGAAGGAGGCCAGTTTGATGCGCTGACTCTCGCCGCCGCTGAGCGAACTGCTGCTCTGCCCCAGCGAGACATAGGAGAGACCCACATCCACCAGCGGCTGCAACTTGGCGGCAATGCGCCGGGCAAGGGCGTTCTGCGTATCCGCACCAAAGAAGGCAACGGCTTCGGCCACCGTCATCTGCAGGATGTCGTTGATATCCTTTCCCTGGTACTTCACCTCCAGGATATCCGGCTGGAAGCGTTTGCCGCCGCAAGTGTCGCAGACCATGGAGACATCGGCCATGAATTGCATCTCAATCTTGATGACGCCTTCGCCCTGGCAGTCCGGACAGCGGCCTCCGTCGGAGTTGAAAGAGAAGTGGCCGGGACCGTAATTGTTCATACGGGCGTAGGGTTGGTCGGCGTAGAGTTTTCGGATATCGTCGAAAACCTTGAGATAGGTAGCGGGATTGGAGCGGGAACTCTTTCCGATCGGATTCTGGTCCACGTACTCCACCGAGGTGAGTCTGTCCAGGTCACCGCGGAGCTCGCGGAAAATGCCCGGTTTCTCGCCTGCCTCTTCAAAATGACGTAGCAGGGCGGGGTAGAGAATATCGCCCACGAGCGAGCTCTTGCCGCTGCCGCTCACGCCCGTTACGGCGGTGATGCAGCGCAGCGGGAAGCGGACGTTGATATCCTTGAGGTTGTTCTCCATGGCACCCACCACCTCCACGGCGTATCGCCACGGGCGGGCCTTTTCCGGCTGGGCAATCTGTCGCCTTCCGGAGAGGAAATCCATGGTGAGCGAGCGTCCGGCGGGCAACGCTTCGCCTTGGGCCACCGTCCCCTGATAGACGATTTCTCCGCCACCGGTTCCGGCGCCCGGCCCGATGTCGATAATCTGGTCGGAGGCGCGCATGATTTGCTCGTCGTGTTCCACCACAATCACCGTGTTGCCCAGATCGCGCAGGTTTTTCAGCACCTCGATCAAGCGGGCGGTATCGCGGGAATGAAGTCCGATACTGGGTTCGTCCAGGATGTACATGGATCCCACCAGGTTGTTGCCGAGCGAACTGACCAGGCTGATGCGCTGGCTTTCGCCGCCGCTCAGGGTATTCGAGGCGCGGTTCAGCGTCAGGTAGCCGAGCCCCACGGCATTGATATAGTCCAGCCGCTGGCGGATTTCGCGCAGTGGACGTTCGGCCAGCGTGCGGTCATGCGCATCGAGCCGTGATTCCAGGTCGTGAAGCCAGCGGGCGAGCTCTTCGATGGGCATCGTCATCAGCTCGTGGATGTTCCGTCCCCCTTCTCCCCCTTCTCCCAGTTCGCCCACGCCGCCTACGCGGACATAGAGCGCCTCCTTGCGCAACCGGCTTCCGCCGCAGGCGCGGCAGGTGGTTTTGCCCGAATAGCGGGCGAGCATGTATCGGTATTGGATCTTGTAGCGCTGGCTCTCCACCCACTTAAAGAAGCGGTCGATTCCCACAACCTCCTCATCCTCGGTCCCTTTCCAAAGGAAATCTTTTTGTTCCTGCGTGAGCTGGCAGTAGGGCTTGTGAATGGGGAACCCATACTTCTCGGCGTGTTGGATGACATTGTCCTTGAACCACTTCATCACCTCGCCCCGCCAGCAGGCAATGGCATCTTCATAGACGCTGCGCGAGGGTTCCGGTACCACCAGCGCTTCGTCCACGCCGATAATCTTGCCGAATCCGCCGCATACCGGGCATGCCCCGATGGGGTTGTTGTAGCTGAAGAGGTATTCGGTAGGCTCCTCGAAACGGATGCCGTCGGCTTCAAAGAGGTTGGAGAAGGCGCGCGCGGTGCCGGCTCCCACGACGAGAATCCGGCCCCCGCCCTCCTGAAAGGCGGTTTGGATGGAATCGAGCGCGCGGCTCAGATTGTCCTCGTCGCGAAGCGTGCGGATGCGGTCTACCATCAGATGGAGATCGGCTTTGGCGAAGGATTCCTGCTGTTGCAACACCTCTTCAATCCGGTAGGTGTGACCTTCCGTGTCGGCCATCCGGGTGAAGCCGTTCTCCTTGAGGGAGAGCAGTTTCTCCACCTGTCCCGCCTCCTGCCAGCGGATATCTGCCAGGATCAGGGCATACTCCTCGCCGGGCAGGGCGAAGAGCCAGTCGGCCACGCTGGCCGAGGTGTCATAGCGAACCTCACGTCCGGTGACCGGGGAGTAGGTGTGTCCGATCTTGGCGAAGAGCAGCCGCAGATAGTCGTAAATCTCGGTGCTGCTGGCCACCGTGGAGCGCGGATTGCGCGTGGTGACCTTCTGCGAGATGGCGATGGCCGGCGGAATGCCGGAAATCTGCTCCACGGCCGGCTTGCTCATCCTTCCGAGAAACTGACGGGCAAACGAGGAAACGCTCTCGGCATAGCGGCGCTGCCCCTCGGCAAAAAGGGTATCGAAGGCAAGCGAGCTCTTGCCGCTGCCCGACACGCCGGTCACCACGACCAGCTTGCCGCGTGGAATGTCCAGGTCAATGTTTTTCAGATTGTTGACCCGGGCGCCGTGGATATGGATGGATTCCTCTTTCATGCTTTGCTAGAGCCGTGTCACCTGACGAACGGCCTTGTTCTTTTTGAGGTTGGCGATGATCTTCTCCAGCTCTTCGTTGCTGGAGACATAGATTTGCGTATGGATTTCATGACTGCCGTCCGCACGGTCCGTGGTGACAAAGGAGCGGATGGAGGCCTTGAATAGGCTGATGGTGGAGATAATCTCGCACGATGCGGACTCCTCGCCGGCATAGAGGATGCGCAGCGAGGTCTGGGAACTGGTGCGTTCCGCGCTCGAGCGCCAGCGCACCTTCTGGATGCGGTAGGGATAGGTCTCGAGCAGGCGGGCGGCGTTCGGACAGGACATCCGGTGAATCTTGAGACCCTCCTTGACCGTCACGAATCCGAATACGTCATCGCCATAGATCGGGTTGCAGCAACGGGCCATGCGGTAGCCCACCTTGCCCATCGTATCGTCACCGATGATCAGGTAATCGCCGGATTCCTCCCGAAGGGTACGGCGCGGCTTGCCGGTTTCCTCCTCTCGGACCTCTGCAGCGGCCATTTCAGCGGTGGCGCGGTCGCGGAATTCAATGATGTCGATCGTGCCGGAACCGATTGCCGCAAAGAGTTCGTTCAGCGTCTTGTGGCCGTAGCGCTTGACCAGAATGGCCATCACGCTGTCCGGAATCTCCAGTTTCCAGTTCTTGAGACGGCGTTCCAGCAGCTCCTTGCCGGCAGCTGCCTGTTTGTTCTCTTCTTCCTTCAGACAGAGGCGGATCTTGTTGCGCGCCTTGGAGGTCACGACGAAGTCGAGCCAGTCGCGGTTGGGCTTCTGGTTCTTGCCCGTGAGAATCTCTACCACATCGCCGGTTTTCAGCCGTTCGCGGAGCTGGACCATTCGGCCGTTGATGCGGCCACCGGTGCAGCGTATGCCCACGCCAGAGTGAATCTCAAAGGCAAAATCCAGCAGCGTGGCACCCTGCGGCAGCTGTCGCAGATCGCCCTTGGGGGTGAAGACATAGACCTCGCCCAGCAGTTCCGGCGTGAGGTCGGTATAGTGCTCGCCGCCGCCGCTCATCATCGTACGAACGCGACGGAGCCAGCCGTCCAGCATGGCTTCGCTCTGGACTCCTTTGTAGGACCAGTGGGAAGCGCCGCCCTGTTCCGCTTCAAAGTCCATGCGGGTGGTGCGGATCTGCACCTCCACGAAGGTGCCGCCGCCGGTATCTACCGTCGTATGCAGGGATTCATACCCGTTGGCCTTGGGCTGGCTGAGCCAGTCGCGGAGGCGGTTGGTGTCTGGCGTATACTCTTCTGTGACCAGTGAATAGACTTGCCAGCAGAGTTGGTGTTCCAGTTTCTTTTCCGGGGGACAGTCAATGATGAACCGCATCGCGAATACGTCGTAGATCTTCTCGAAGGGGACCTTCTGCGCCTGCATCTTTTTCCAGATGGAGTAGGCGCTCTTGGTGCGGGCCTTCATCGTGTAGCGGATGCCGGCCTTGTCGAGCTTCTCCTTGAGCGGATCGATAAACCGTTCGGCCAGCGCCTCACGATCTTTCTCAGTGGCTTTCAGGTGGTTGGTGATGAGCCGGTACTGTTCCGGTTCGGCGTATTTCAGGAAGAGATCCTCCATCTCGCTCTTGATGCGGTAGAGGCCCAGCTGGTGGGCGAGCGGCGCGTAGAGCAGGATGGTTTCAGTGATTTTGGCCTTGCGCTTGGAGGGCGGGAAACACTCCAGGTTCCGCATGATTTCCAGGCGGTCCGCCAGCTTGATGAGCACCACCCGCGGGTCGGTGGAGTAGCTGAGAATCAGTTTGCGGTAGCGCTCCTCGTTGAGGTTGGTCTCCTGCAGTGTGATGAAGGAGATATGGTTCAGTCCGCTGACGATGTTGAGCACTTCAGCGGGGTAGTTTTTGCGAAAACCGGCCATTGCCTCGCTGTTATCCAGCGCGGCGGCATCTTCTCCCTGGAAGCGTCCTGCCTCGTGCAGCAGCACGGCCGTCACCGAATCGGCCTTCAGGCCAATCTCTTCCGCCACGATGCGGGCAACTCCGAGCGGATGCTCGAGGAAGGGGTGGTGGTTGCTCCGTTCCCGGCCCTGAAGCAGGGTGGACGCGGTTTCCCAGGCGGAAACCACCATACGGCGGTCGGCCTCACCGTATCCTTCGAGTATCTTTTGTAGGGCTGCAGGTATCATTTATCCAAAAGTTCTTTCAGAGCAAACATTTCATCGCGGTAGCGGGCAGCCTGCAGGAAATCGAGTTCCTTGGCGGCCGCCTCCATCCGGGTGCGGGCATTCTCAAGGGCGTTGCGGAGCCCTTCGCGGTCCATGGAGCGGATGACGGGATCTTCGGCCGGTGCAGGGACGCGGGTGGCCGATCGCACCTGGGTCGGGGTGATGCCATGTTCCTCGTTGTAGGCCTGCTGCTTGGCGCGGCGGCGTTCGGTCTCGTCGATGGTCTCCTTCATGGAGCGGGTAATGGTATCGGCATACATCAGCACGCGCCCGTTGACATTGCGCGCGGCGCGGCCTGCCGTCTGGGTAAGGGAGCGGCCGGAGCGGAGGAAACCCTCCTTGTCGGCATCGAGGATGGCCACGAGCGATACGGTGGGCAGATCGAGTCCTTCGCGCAGCAGGTTGACGCCCACCAGGACATCGAACCGACCCGCCTTGAAATCATCGATAATCTCTACTCGCTCCAGCGTATCCACATCGGAATGTATGTATCGGGCGCGAACGCCCATCTTGGTCAGATAGTTCTCCAGGTCTTCCGCCATCTTCTTGGTCAGCGTGGTGACCAGCACCCGCTCGTCCCGTTCGGCGCAGACCTGAATCTCCTCCAGCAGATCGTCCACCTGATTCTTGATGGGACGTACCTCGATGGGGGGATCGAGCAGGCCGGTGGGACGCACTACCTGTTCCACCACGGCGCCGCCGCACTCCTCGAGCTCGTAATCGCCCGGGGTGGCGCTCACAAAGAGCCGCTGGCCCACCAGCGCATCGAATTCGTCGAACTGGAGCGGACGGTTGTCGGCAGCGGCGGGAAGCCGGAACCCATATTCGATGAGGGTCTGCTTGCGGGAGCGGTCGCCGCCGTACATGGCCCGTACCTGAGGAAGGGTCACGTGGCTTTCGTCGATGAAGGTCAGGAAGCCCGGATCAAAATAGTCCAGCAGGCAGAAGGGGCGGGTGCCGGCCTTGCGGCCGTCGAAATAGCGGGAATAGTTCTCAATTCCGGGGCAATAGCCAATCTCGCGGATCATCTCCAAATCGTACTCCACGCGGCTCATCAACCGTTTGGCTTCCAAATTCTTACCGATTTCTCGGAAGTAGTTGTACTGCTCCATCAAATCGTCCTGGATCTGACTGATGGCGGCCCGGCTCCGCTCTTTGGAGGTGACGAAGTTGTTGGCCGGATAGATGGAAACCTCCTCGAAACTGCGCAGGGTGGCGCCGCTCACCGGGTCGATCATCTCGATGGAATCAATCTCGTCGCCGAAGAAGGTGATGCGGTTGGCCGTGTCGCCGTAAGCCGGGAAGATATCCACCACGTCGCCCTTGACGCGGAAGCTGCCGCGCGAAAATTCGGCCTCGGTGCGGCTGTAGAGGGCGTCCACCAGGGCGTAGAGCAGTTTCTGACGGCTCATCTGGTCGCCTACATGCAGGTTGACGGTGGTGGCGTGGAAATCCTCCGGATTGCCGATTCCGTAGAGACATGAGACCGAAGAGACCACGATGATGTCCTTGCGTCCGGAGAGCAGGGCGGCCGCCGCGCTCAACCGGAGTTTTTCGAGTTCATCGTTGATACTCAGGTCTTTCTCGATATAGGTATCTGTCACCGGCAGGTAAGCCTCCGGCTGATAGTAGTCGTAATAGGAAACGTAGTATTCCACCGCATTCTCGGGGAAGAAGGCCTTGAATTCGCTGTAGAGCTGTGCAGCGAGCGTCTTGTTGTGGCTCAGGATCAGCGTAGGGCGCTGGAGCCGGGCAATCACGCTGGCCATGGTAAAGGTCTTGCCGGATCCCGTAACGCCCATCAGCGTCGTGCACTTGTTGCCCTCGCGGATGGATGCGCAGATCTCCTCGATGGCCTGGGGTTGGTCACCGGTGGGTTGGTAGGGGGCGTGGAGACGGAATTCCATTACTGGCAGAGGGCGTTGATGAAGTGGAACAGGACCACGGTCCGGCGCTGCAGCACCGCGTGGTTGATGATCTGCGGATCGTCAGAGGCCTTGTAGGTATGCTCGTGAAATCCGGAGGTCAGGAAGAGGGTCGGATAGCCGCGCTCCACAAAGACCGAATGGTCACCGGAGCGGTACATCATCCGGGAGAAGTCACGGCTGCCGTAGAAAGTCAGATCCAGATCCATCTTGCAACCCGGGCGGGTGCAGATGCCCTGCAGAAAACCCTGGTAGCGCGCAGGCAGCGACTCTTCGCCCAGGGCAATCAGGTAGTAGCGGTTGCGCCACACCGGCACCAGGTCGGAGCCGAAGATGTCGATATTCAGTACGCAGGTTATTTTCTTGCGCGGAATATCCAGATTGTCAGCCAAATAGCGGCTTCCTGCCGAATCCAGCTCCTTGCCGTCCAGCGCTGCGAAGATCAGGTTCTTGCGCGGCCCGATGCCATCGTTCTGCATTGCCTTGAACATGCGGGCAAGCGAGATGAGGGCGGCCACGCCCGAGGCGTTGTCGTCCGCACCGTTGTAGATGGTGCCGCCCAGTTGTCCGAGGTGGTCGTAGTGCGCGGTGATGAGGATGTATTCGTCGGAAGGCCCGGTGGCGTTGAGCACGCCGACAAGGTTGCGCAGCGTGATGGAGTCGCGGTAGCGGAAACTCTGCGTGTAGACCCAGCCGCGCGGGTTGAGCCCCGCCTCGCGGAACTGCCGCACGATGTAATCGGCCGCCATCGCGCACCCTTCCGTGCCCGAGGCACGCCCTTTGCAGGCCTCATCGGCCAGAAAGGCGATTACCTGACGCTGCAAAAGGGTGTCTGCCAGCCGCTCATACGATTGCAGCCGCTGCCCGGAAAGGGGAACGGCCAAAAAGAGGGCGATGAGCAGGGGAAGGGCTTTCCGCATTTTGTGTACAGGTAATTCGCAAAAATAACTATTTTTGCACTCATGAACAAAAAGGCCGTCATAATTCTGGCGCTGTTATTCTTCCCGCTCTGCCGCCTCGGCGCGCAGTATGATCTGAACCACTTCTACTACCAGGGAAGGCAGGCACTGATTGACGGCAAATATGCGGCCGCCATCGAGAGTTTCAATATCCTCTCCCGGCTGGATACCGCGAGTTTCGAAGCCTATTTCTTCCGTGGAATCGCCAAGTACAACCTGGGCGATTTTGCCGGTGCGCAGAAGGACTTTGACCGCACGCTGCACTTCAATCCCATCTACACCCCCGCCTATCACTACCGCGCCATCACGCTTAGCCGAATCGGAAAGTATGACCTGGCCCTCAAGGACTTGGAAGAGGCGGTGGATCTGCGTCCCAGCTACACGGGGCTCTATTTCAGCCGCGGCGTGACCTATTTCCTCTCGCAGCAGTTCGACCTGGCCATCCAGGATTTCAACCGTTTTATCCGGCGCGAGCCGCGTGAAGGGGATGCCTACCTGAACCGCGGCGCCTGCTACCTCTTTCTGGGCGACACGACCCAGGCGATGGCCGACTACAACAAGGCCATCTCCCTGAACCGCTACGACCCGGAGGGCTACGTCCGCCGCTCCCGCGTCTACGGCATGCAGGAGAAATACGACGATGCCATCGCCGACCTGAACAAGGCCATCGGCCTGGATTCCACCAATACGTACGCCTACTTCAACCGCGCTCTGCTTCAGTACAACCGCAAGGAGGTCCGCGCGGCGCTGGACGACCTGAACCGCGTACTCAAGGAGGAGCCGGGCAATGCTTTGACCCTCTACAACCGCGCCCTGATCCTGGCCCAGGTGGGGGATTATCCCGGGGCGCTTGATGACTACGACCGCGTGCTGAACATCAATCCCAACAACGTGCTGGCCTACTTCAACCGTGCTTCCGTCTTTATGGAGCTGGGGCGCTGGCGGGATGCGATGGATGACTACTCCAAGGCCATCAACCTCTATCCCGACTTTGCACAGGCCTATATGAACCGGGCCTACGCCAAGAATATGCTGGGACAGTACAATTCCTCCAAGAAGGACTACCAGATTGCGCAGCAGAAGATTGCGGAGTACAAGGCTCGCGCCGCCGATTCTTCGGACCATTCCGCTTTTGCGGATACGAGCCGCAAGTTTAACGCACTGCTGGCGCTGGACGCCGACTTTGCCAAAAAAGACTTCGATAACGAACTGTTGCAGTACCGCGACGTGGATATCCGTCTCAAGCCGCTCTTCAAGTTCTCCGCCGTGGAGTCCCAGGAGAACATCAACTTCTTGAACCGCCGCTTCGAAGACGATGCCCTGGAGACATTCCTCAAGGCTTCGCCCATCCCGGTGCGCTTTGCCGCCGCCAAGGGCGCTTCGCTCACGACGGGAGAACGCCGCCGGGAGGAGATCAACCGGCAGGTGGCGGCGGGCAGAACCCCCGCCAACCTCTTTGCCAAGGCGCTGCTGGAGGCGGACAACAAACAGTTTAACAATGCGATGCTCTGCTACGACGCGGCCATTGCCCTGGAACCGGATAACGCCTGGTTCTATATCAACCGCGGTGCCCTGCAGGCCGAGATGATTGACTTCATCTCCTCCATAGAGAACAATGTGCAGGTGCTGACGCTGGACAACACCAAGACGGTCAAGACCCGCGTGCAGGACCAGGTGACCCGCAGCTACGACTACACGCCGGCCCTGCACGATATGACGCGGGCCGAGGAGCTGATGCCCGACTCCCCGTATATCCATTACAACCTGGGCAACCTCTACTGCCTCTCGAACGACCTGCCCGAATCCATTTCACAGTATACCAAGGCGATCGAGCTGGCGCCGAACATCGGTGAAGCCTACTACAATCGCGGACTGGTGCAGATTTATCTGAAGGACCGCGACAAGGGTTGCATCGACCTGAGCGTAGCCGGTGAGTTGGGCATTGCGGACGCCTACAGCGTCATCAAGAAATACTGCAAACAGGAGGATAAGGAGTAATGATCTGGCTTTGGACATCGGTTGCCTCCGCGCTGCTTCTCGGCTGCTACGACATCGCCAAGAAGCAGGCCTTGAAACGAAACGGCGTTCTGGAGGTGTTGCTGGTGGCAACGGCGCTCTCCACGCTCTTTCTGGTTCCGGTGCTTGTAGGGCCGCATCCGGCCACCCCGCAGATGCACTTCTGGCTCTTCTTGAAGTCGTTGCTGGTTGCGGGGTCCTGGATCTTCGGTATCCTGGGTCTCAAGCACTTGCCGCTCACTACGGTGGGAATCATTAAGGCCACCCGGCCGGTCTTTGTGCTGCTGGGCTGCCTGCTGCTCTTCGGCGAGGTGCTGAACGGCATTCAGTGGGCGGGCATTGTGGTGGCCATTCTGGCTTTGACACTGCTCGGGCTTTCCTCACGCAGCGAAGGAATCTACTTCCGTCGCAACCGCTGGGTGTGGTGCATGGGGCTTTCCGTGCTCTTCGGCGTGATCAGCGCCCTCTTCGACAAGCAGATTGTCTCCAACCTGAAACTTCCGCCGGTCTTCACTCTGGCCTGGTGCGATCTCTATGTGACGATTATCCTCACGATTTGTCTCGTCGTCATCCGCTGTGTGCGCCGCAAGCGCCAAGCCCCCCTGCAGCCGATGCGTTGGGACTGGTCGCTGCTGCTGATCGCCGTATTCATAACCATTTCCGATATACTCTATTTTTACTCGCTCAGTTGCGATGCATCGCTGCTGGCGGTGGTCTCCATGCTGCGGCGCAGCTCCGTGGTCGTGACCTTCCTGGGCGGCGCTATCCTCTTCAAAGAGAAGAATTTGCGCGCCAAGGGGTGGGTGCTGCTCCTGCTGCTCGCTGGTATGGTGCTCCTCTTCCTCGGTTCCAGATAATTCATTCCTATGCGTAGATATATCCTGCTCCTTACCCTCCTGATGATTCCCGTTCTGACGCTCCGTGCGCAGAACGAGGTCACCGCAGCCCGTGCCGCCGAAGTGGCAGCTGAGCCCGATACCGTTGAAACCCAGTTGCTGACGCCTGCTCAGGCCATCGATACGCTCGATACGGAAGACAAGTACATGAAGATTGTCATCTATGAGAACTTCACCTGGGCGTATTACGATCTGGGCCATCCCGCCATCGATACGGCCGGTTTCTACGAGGGGTGGGATCCGGAGAAGATTCACGCCTTCAAGAACGTCCCCGTAGATTCGCTGCCGGCAGAGATCGACCTGCGGTTGGTGGATTCGTTGCATCCCTTCTGCGCGCCCATCGTGGGGCCGGTCCGCTCCAGTTTCCGCTTCCGTGGCCGCAGGCCGCACAATGGAGTGGACCTTCCGCTCCAGATCGGCGATACGGTCCGCGCTGCCTTCGACGGCGTGGTCCGCTACTCGGACAAGGGCAAGGAGACGGGCGGTTATGGCGGCTTGGTCATCATCCGCCACGACAACGGTCTGGAGACCTACTACGCACACCTCTCCAAGCGTCTGGTCTTTTCGGGCGACTTGATCAAAGCCGGTGAAGCGCTGGGTCTGGGCGGCAGCACCGGCCACAGCACCGGCCCGCACCTTCACTTCGAGACCCGATACATGGGCAAAGCCTTTGACCCGGAGCGTATTGTAGACTTCCGTCGTGGCACCATCCGGGATTCGCTCATTACCCTCAAGCGCCACTATTTCAATGTCTATTCCCACTACGGAATGACCGACGAGGAGTCGAAGGCAGCTTCCGGCCGCATCATCTATGTGGTACGCAAGGGCGACAACCTGGGACGCATCGCCGCCAAGTATGGCACTACGGTCTCGGCCATCTGCAAGTTGAACAAGATCTCTTCCAAGTCGCTGATCAAGCCCGGTCAGCGTCTGATTGTCCGCTAGAGAGAGGGCGCTTCCGGATCGTCATCCACGGTCAGGAAGCGTTCCGAACCAAATAGATCGAGCGCTCGTTCCAAGAGGGACGAGCGCGTTGCATTGTGCGCGGCAACGGCCTGATACTGCAGCGATTCAAGCAGCATCACGGGCAGCACGGAGACGCTGCGCAGGGCCGCGTGGTTGACATCCGCCGCCTTCAGATCGCGCAGCATCAGAATCTCACCTTCTGCCTGTAAATTGATATAGAACAACTCCTTGCCATCCTCCAGCCAGGCCGGGACAAAACCGCCCGGGAAACAGAGCGGGTAGAGGGGAAGACCGTTCTCCTCCGCCAGCAGGAAGAAGAGGTAGGCGATGGCGATGGGATTGCCCTTCTTCTGCTCCAGCACGGTGGGAAGGTGGCCGCAGGCGGGATCGGTCATCGCTTCGTCGCGAATCGTGAACCCCAGCCGGTGGAAGAAAAGGTGACAGAAAATCTTGGCGTTCTCCAGCGCGGTCCGCTCGTCGGATGCCTCGTTGCGATAGGCGGAGGCGCACGCCTCTACGGCCCGCGTAAAGGCCTCGCGCGTAAGGGTATAGTCGCAGAGAGAAGCAATCAGGAAGGCCGCTTCAAAGAGCGAGAAACCGGCAGTTCCGCAGCTGCGTGAGAGCCGTTTGAGATCCTCCAGCCGGAATTCCTCATTGTATCGGCGCTGCCGCTCGGCAATCAGTCGGAGCCGTTTGGGATTGCGTTCACTCTGACGCAACTGCTCCAGGGCGGGAATTACCTCGCGCCCCATTTCCAGCAGGTGACGGTCTACGCAGGCGGCCACCGTCTCGTCGGGGTCGTCGAAGAGGGAAACCAGGTCCTGAAGTTCGCTGCGCGAAGTCATCCGTCAATCGCGGGTGAGGGCGTCGAGCGATTTCTCCACCATTTCCGCCATGAGCGCCTTGTAGTCGGGGTTGCTCTCCTTGGCGTAGCGGTTGGCAATGATAAGGCATACCGTGCCGGCCTCGTGCCCGAGTACGGCGGCCATGCCGGCCAGCGCGGAGGATTCCATCTCGATGTTGGTGATCTTCCACTCGCCGAACTCGAATCCCTCCATCTTGTAGATCAGGTTCGGAACCGTGAGCTTCATGCGGACCGAGCGTCCCTGCGGGCCGTAGAAGCCCGGTGCGGACATCGTTACACCGCTGATGGTGAAGTCTTTGAAGCGTTCGGCAATCTTGTCGCTGGATTTGACGAAATAGGGAATGGCGAAGCGTTCCGGCCAGTCCATGTATTTGACGAAGGCCTGCTCGATATCGTTTTCACGCACCTTTTCGCCGTCCGCATACCAGTTGAGGACGCCGTCAAAGCCCACGGACATGCGGGAGAAGACATAGCTTCCCAACGGAATCTCGGGGCGGATGGCACCGCTCGTACCGATTCTCAGCAGCGTCAGCGTGCGATGCTCCTTCTTGGGCAGGCGGGTCTCGAAATCGATGTTGGCCAGGGCGTCCAGCTCGGTCATCACGATATCGATGTTGTCGGTGCCCATGCCCGTGGAGAGCACAGTGACGCGTTTGCCGTGGTAACGGCCGGTAATGGTATGCAGTTCGCGCGATTCGCGCTCAAATTCAATGGAATCCTTGTCAAAGAAGGAGGCAACCATCTTGACGCGGCCCGGATCTCCGACCAGGATGACGGTATCAGCCAGCTCTTCCGGATGCAGGTGCAGGTGGAAGACGGTTCCGTCCGGGTTGATAATCAGTTCGGATTCAGGAATTCTTTCGCTCATGGCATTTCATCTTTGGTTTGAGTTTCAAATATAGCAATTATTCGCCGATTCTGTGTATCTTTGTAGAAAATCGAATGCCATGGAAACCCAGAAAGAGAACCAGGAAAAGATGGTCACCGTCGCTGAATACACCGACCTGATGACCGCTCACATCGTGGCCCAGCGCCTGATTGCCGCCGGCATCGGCGCCACCGTCGTCGGAGGACAGTCCTCCTATCCCTGCCTGAACGTCATCGACCCCGTCTGCGTGATGGTCCTCGAAGAAGACGAATCCCGCGCTCAGGAGATTCTCGCCGAGCCCGCCGAATAGCGCGGCCTTGGCGGCCAATTCGCTGTGCTACAGCAGATAATGCAAAGCACTGGTGCCCAAAACAGGTACCAGTGCTTTGCATTATTGCCTCATGCTGAGGCACTTGGCCGCCAAGGCTAAATCGGGCCTCAGGGGTGGGCGTGTCATTATTTCGTTTGTTTTGGTACTCCGCTTTATTGACGATGGAACCCC
>JAEEGL012526781.1_pt1 | contig 19266 bp, 18 predicted proteins | sample 9134231 | NCBI WGS metagenome assembly JAEEGL01 (sample SAMN16246548, study PRJNA631951) | gut metagenome | biome: gut microbiome; feature: rumen; material: fiber-attached | host: Bos | place: Iran: Karaj | collected 2018-10 | reverse complement strand
TGGAATTAATATTACCAGATGATGCAGAAGGATATGAATTATATAGAAGTACAAATAAGAAGAAAAATTATAAATTAATAAAGACTTCTGAAGGAATAAGTGAAACTAAAGTAGAAGATAGCGTAGATGCTAAGAAAACATATTACTATAAGATAAGAATTTATAAGACTGAAAATGGTAAAAAAGTTTATAGTGGATATTCTATTATAAAAAATGTTACTTCTAAGTAATAAATAAAGAACTTAGTAAAAACTAAGTTCTTTTTTATGCATAATAAAACCTGCATAATGCAGGCTTTAATATTATCTGTTGTAAAATTCTACGATTAATGATTCATTTACTTCAGTATTTAATTCTTCACGTTCTGGATATCTTACATAAGTACCAGTCTTTTTAGTTTTATCAACATTTACATAAGCTGGAATATGAATATCCATATTTAAACATTCATTAATTACTGGATGATCTAATGATCCTTCTTTAACAGAAATAGTACTTCCAACTTTTACTCTAAAAGATGGAATATTTACTTTCTTACCATCAACTAAGATATGTCCATGATTAACAAGTTGTCTAGCAGCTCTTCTTGTTTTAGCAAATCCCATACGATAAACTAAATTATCAAGTCTGCTTTCTAATAAAACAAGTAAGTTATAACCATGGATTCCTTGCATTTTACCTGCAGATTCAAATGTTTTTCTGAATTGTTTTTCTGATAGTCCATATAAGAATCTAATTTTTTGTTTTTCTTGTAATTGAACACCATATTCAGATAATTTCTTTCTACTAGTTCCGTGAATTCCAGGAGCAGTAGGTCTACGTCTTAATTCTTTACCAGTTTCAAGAGTAGAAAAATTATATCTTCTTGATTTCTTAAACGCAGGTCCTGTATATCTTGACATGTATTTTTCCTCCTTCTATATAATATTTTGTATAAAAGGCAACTATAAATAATTATAGGGAGTTACTATTTATGATTTTCACCTTGGCAGAGATTACTAATCATTTTCAAGCAACACATTACAACTCTTATATAGCACTGCCACTTAAATACAAGGTAAATTATAATATAACTTTCTTAAAAAATCAATAAATAATTGTATAAAAATCAGTAAATATGCTATAATCAATTTTGTGGAGGCAGAAAAATGGCAAAAAACAAAATGAATATTAAATATAAAGCAAGAAAAAGAGAAAGGAATAAAGTAGTAGAAGTAACACCTGTTGATCAAGCTAAAAAGACTATTTTTGTATTTATAGGTTTACTAGCATTCCTAGGATTATGTTATTTATGCGCTCTTGGAATGCAAAAGTTAGGACTATTTGATAAAGGATATGAAGCTCCTCAAAAAGAAGATGCTACTGTAGATCCAAGTTTTATAGCAATAGGTGCTGTATTCAATAGAAATGATAAAAACTATTATGTTATATTCGATAACTATGAAAGCAAATATACACAAGATATAGTTGTAAATAATTTATTAGAAAAACAAACAAAAAAATATTATAAAGTTGACATGAGTGCTAATGAAAATAAAAAATTTGCTTCTAATGAAGAAAATAAAGGAGCCACTAAAGCTAGTGAATTAAAAATTAATGGAGTAACATTAATTGAAATTAAAAATGGTAAAATAGAAAGATATATTAGTGGAAGTGGAAGAATAGAAGAATTTTTAAGCAATGTTAGTGTAAGTAAAAAATAATGATAGAAGAACTTTCAAAAATTTGTAAATTAGAAAAAAACGCAAATCTATTTAATTTTAATACATATAAATTAAATAGTTTTTGTATGTGTATGTGTTTTATAAAAAATGTTGAAGAACTAGAAAAAGTACTAGAAATAATAAATAAATATAAATCAAAATATTTTATTCTAGGTGGAGGATCTAATATAATTATTCCTGATAATTATGATGGAGTAGTATTAAAATTAGATGGTTTTAATAATTTAAAAATAGATGAAAATTATATAGAAGTAGGATCTTCTTATATGATTAATAAACTATCTATAGAACTTGCTAAAAAAGGTATTAGTACATTTGATTTCTCAGCAGGTATACCTGGTACAATAGGTGGAAGTATTTATGGAAATGCTGGATGTTATGGAAAATCAATATCTGATATTTTAATAGATGTAACAATATTTGACAAAGGTAAGATAAAAACACTTAAAAATGAAAAACTAAAATTTGAATACAGAAACTCAATATTTAAAAATAAAAATAATAAAAAAATAATATTATCAGCAAGATTTAAAATAGAAAAAATGAATAGTGAAGAGATAATTCAAAGCATAAAAGAAAGAGCTGAAAAAAGAAAATTAACTCAAGATTTAGAACATCCTTCATGTGGAAGTGTATTTAGAAATCCAGAAGGATTAGTTGCTGGAAAATTAATAGATGATGCCGGATTAAAAGGTAAAACGGTAGGTGGCGCTATGGTAAGTTATAAACATGCTAATTTTATAATTAATAATGATAATGCTACTTATAATGATATAGTTTCACTAATAAAATTCATACAAAAAGAGATAAAGAAAAAAGATAATATAGATTTAGTTTTAGAACAACAAATAATAAAATAATTGTTAACAAATATTAACAATTATTTTTGTTTGTGGACAAATTAGTCAAAATATGATATAATATCGCAAGTTTGAAAAGGGGGGATAATTGATTATGAATTATATTGAACAAGCTATTAACAATATAAAAAACAGCAAAATAATAAATATGAAAAAACTTTCTATTAATGATTTTTTTGTTAAAGATAAAACAGGTAAAAATATAATAGATTATTTATGTGAATATGATAATTTTGATAAATGTATTCCAAGAGAATATGTATATGATTTAAAAAATAATAAAGAAATAATTAATTATTCTCTAAAAGAAAATACATCATTTATTATTAATAAAAGAAGATTAGCTCGTTATTTATTTGAAGACACATTATATTTAGAGATGGATGATGGGATAACATTATTAGAGCATCTATTTATAAAAGATTTAATAGATAATGATATCGTTTATAAATGTAATGATACTTTAATAATAGATTTAATTCTAAAATATAATAAAAAAGAATTAATAAAATCTTTAAATGATCGAGTTCTTATAAATAAATATAAAGACTATGATTGCTTTTTAGATTATTTATTTTCAACAAATTATGAACATTTGGATAAAATAATTTCTAATATAGGTTTTACTAAAATAGCTGATTTATGTATTAAATATAATAGACAAGTAGAGGATATGCAAGAACATATATTGTTTTCTAAAGATGATAATGGAAATTATTATTTTGATTTATTATTAGAAAAAGGTTTAATTGGAGAATCAATATTTAGAAGAATAAGTGAAGAATCTCATAAAAAACATATGATAGATTTATTTGTTAATAAGAAACTATATAATAATTTAGTATTATTTCCAAATGAATTAATAAGTAGAAAAAAAGTATTTAATGAAATGTTAAAAAATTATGATAGAAATAAGGATAAATATTTAGCAGATATAGATTTTGATAATTTATCATTTGATTTATTAACAGATGTTTATATTAAATGTGCTAAGAAAGATTTATTAGTATTTCTTCCAAGACTTACAGAAGAATCATTACTTTTTAAAGAAAAAAATAAGTCTTTATTACAAGTTTTCTTAGATAAGAATAAAAAAGTAACTGTTAACAAACTATTAACAAAAAGCATGAAAAGAAAAGTAGATATTGCTGCTATATTACTTCTTAATGATGTAGAAGTAGATGATATAGATGTACCAATTATTAAAGAGTTATATGGTACAAAATTAAGAGATAAATACTTAAATGAAAAAGTATCACCTGAAATAGAAGTAAAAATAAATAACTTAATTAAATTATTTAAAAATGATTCTAAAAGTGATCAAAATGCTTTAAATACATTAATAGCTTCATATAGACATTTATATAATATTAATTATCCATTTGTAGAATATGAATTAGATATATTAACAGAAGAAAAGAGTAGATTTGTCGGATATAAGATTAAAAATAAAACAGAAATATCACAATATAATATGGGAACAATATATTTAGAAAGTGATATTACTAATATTTTAAATCATGAAATAACTCATATGCTACATGACACCAAAACATTTTTTGAAGTACCACTTGGATTTAAAGAAATAAAAGAAAAAATTAAAAATGATCCAAATGTTATATCAAAAATAAAAGATTTTTCTAAAAGATGCAAAATATTAAAAGAAGAAATTAAACAAGAAGCGCAAAGAATATATGAAGAAGATTATAAAGAATATTTCACATATGAAAACATACAAAAGATAAATAAATCTTTAGATTTTTATAGAAAGAAAAGTGAATTCTTATTAAAATGTTATGATAAGAATAAAGTAGATGAAGTATTAGATAGAATTTATAATGTAGATGTTTATGAATATATAGAAAAACATAAAGAGGTTAAAACTAAAGAAATTGAATATTATTTAGAAAGAGAAAAAGCTTTTCATATATGTGAAATAAGTGATATCTTAGATGCAATATTTGATGGTGAATTAAGTGATAAATTATATCATGATGATAATGGTGAAATAGTAAGTGTTCCATTTGGTCATGGTATATGTTATTTCACAAAAGAATATTTAGATTTTCTAGAAATATTAGCTGATTATATAGCTATAACAAAATCAGATTATTCATATGAATCAATAAATACTTTAGATTATATATTAGGTGAAGAATTAACAGACTTTCTTGATATGTACTATGAATATGATATTCTAGAAGCAGATAAAAGAATGGTTTTAAGTCTATTAGACTAAACCATTTTTATTTTGTAAAAAAGAAGTGTTTTTATTATTTTTGGCTAACTATATTATTAGGAGGATTAGATGAATAAAAATATTATAGTTAGACAAAATGGATATAAAGATTGTGCAAGTGCATGTCTTTTATCTATTATGAGATATTATAATGCTGATGCTATATTAGATGAAGTATCTTATACTTTAAGGGTAACTAAAGAAGGAACAAATGCATATAATATTATAAATGGTTCTAGATATTATGGATTTGATGGATATGGAATGCATTATTCATATGAAGAAATAGTATCTGGAAGCATACCTTTCCCAATCATATGCCATGTTATAAAAAATAATATGTATCATTTTATAGTAGTATATGCAGTAAAAAAGAATAATTTAATTGTTATGGATCCATCTTCTGATATACATAAAATATCAAAAGAACAATTTAAAAAAATATATAATAATTCTTCAATAGTTATTTATCCATTAAAAAAATTTGATACTATAACTAATCATAAAAAGCTATTATCTTTTATGTTTGACTATATAAAATTAGAAAGAAAAGAATCTGTAATAACAATAATATTATCATTTATATGTATAATATTGAGCCTTATAGTTAACTACTATGTATTAATATGCTTTGATTATATTATTCCAAATTATAATCTATTATTATTAATAAAAATAAGTACTATTTTTGGAATGATTTATATTACAAAAGATATATTAGAATATATAAAAAACAAATATATTTTTAATATAGAAAATAATATAAATATTAATCTAAATAAGGATGTTATTATTAAATTATTTAATCTTCCATATCAATTCTTCAAAAATAAATCTACTGGAGATGTAATAAATAGAATAAATGATATAAAAGCTTTTAAAGAGATATTTATTAATATAATTAGTACTATATCTATAAATGTAATACTAGTCTTAACAAGTATGATTATTCTAATAATTATTAATACAAAACTATTTTTAATAAACTTAATTAGTTTAATAATATACTTTTTAATAGTAATTTTATATAAGAATATATTTATTAAAAAAACAGAAGATATCTTAGAAAGTGAAAGTGAATATAATAAAGTTTTATCAGAAAATATAAATGGATATGAAAGTAATAAAAACTTAAATATGTTAAATGATATTATTAAAAAAATAGAAATATATAATATAAAGTATTCAAATAAATATCATTCCTATGAAAAAGTTTTAAATAATCAAACAATATTAAAAGATTTATTACTTGATTTAACCTATATAATTACCATATTTATGAGTGTTATATATATGAATAGATCAGTTATATCTATTGGTGAATTTTATATGTTTAATTCACTATTAATATATTTTAGGGAACCACTAAAAAATATTTTAGATCTTGAACCAAACATGAATTATATAAAAAATATATATAATAGATTAAACGATATACTTATGATAGGAGATAAGAAAGAAGGAGAAGAAATAAATGATATTAAAGGAGACATTATAGTAAGAAAATTATCTTATTCTATAGATGGAATAAATGATATTTTTAATAATGTTTCTTTTGATATAAAGTATGGTAACAAGTTTCTAATATATGGAAAAAGTGGTAATGGTAAAAGTACTATTATGAAGATATTACTTAAATATTTAAAAGATTATAAGGGAGAAATATATATAGGTAATATTAATTTGAAAGAAATAAATGATGAATCAATAGTAAATAATATGACTTATGTTTCACAACAAAGTTATGTTTATAATGACACACTAATTAATAATATTCTTTTAGGAAGAGTAATAGATTATAAAGAGTATGAGAAAGTGTTAAAAATATGTAATTTGTATAATTTTAGAAATAATAAAAAGTCTAGAAATAATTTTATAATTGAAGATAATGGTTTTAATATTTCTGGGGGTGAAAGACAAAAAATAGTACTTGCTAGAAGTTTGTTAAAGAAAAGTAATTATATTATTTTAGATGAAGCACTAAGTGAAGTAGGTAGTAATGAAGAAAAAGAAATAATAAAAAAAATATTTTGTAATTTTAAAGATAAAACTATTATTTATATTTCACACAAAAAAGAAATAATAAATATGTTTAATTTAAAATACAAATTAGAAAGGAGAAAAGGCGATGATAGGTAATAATGAATTAGTTCAAATCAAAGGTGGTACTTCAAAAATAAAATTTATTGGAGTTGTAATAGCAGCAGTAACAACATTTGTAGTGGGCGTAATTGATGGTTATTTTAGGCCTTTAGGATGCAACAGATGATAGAAAAAGCTGAATTAGTACAAATCAAAGGTGGAGAATCAATAACAGCTGCATTATTAAACGCAATAGTAAGAATTATTAATGGAGCTTTAGAATTAGGAAGAACAGTAGGAACAGCAATAAGAAGAAAAACAAGTAAATTAACTTGTTAAAAAAAGTCGTTTCATTTATTGAAACGACTTTTATATTAATAATAAATATTCTTTTTATTCATATATTCATTAAATCTATATTTATATGAATCTATAGCGGCATCTTCAAAAGCAAGAGTAGTATCTTTAATACCAATTTCTTTGGCTAAATACTTAGTAAAATATGGATTTAATATTAATAGAGGTCCAATTACGTAAGTAGCCATGAAGTTATTAATTCTAACTCCTTCATTCATATTATCAGGATTTATTCCACAAGATCTAACAGTTTCAAATAGTGGAGTAAATTTCTTATCAGTATATGAATGAGTAAATTGACTCTTAAATCCGACAATATCAATATCTTCAAATTTACCCACATATAAACAATTAAATCTATGCATCATATCTCTTTTAGCTGTCATATCATATAGATTTAAACATTTGATTTTTCTTCCATCTTCACAAATGATTTCTTTACCAAATATTTCAAAAGCATTACCAGTAATTAAAAAATGAACATTTTTATCAATTAATTCTTTAATTCTTTTTTTGTATTTAGATAACTTTTCAATTACTAATTCTTGACTTCTTTCTGTCATAGTTCCCATATAAATAAGTGTAGGAACATGTTTTTCAAAATAAGGAGTATCTGTAAGTTTAGTCTCAATTATTTCAAGATTTTTAAATGATCTTTTTAAATATCTAATATTAGCAAGATCACCATATAAGTTACAAACTTCTGGGAATAAAACTTCTATTTTCATTATTTTCCCTCCTTAATTAATCTAACAATTTTATCTCTAACTTTAGTAGCTAAATCAATGTTATCAGTACCATATAATAAGTAAATAACATCTCCTTTGTTATATTCTAAAAGGTCAGGTGAATCAAGTTCAAAATGAGTATCTAGAACATTTTCTTCTTTTAAACCAGCAAGTAGTAATCTAAGTTTATAATCTTTAAATCTAGGCCCTGTAACAACTATTTTTTCAATATCAGGTCTATTTAAAAATTCAAAGTCACAATCATATAACCAACATACATTTTCTGACCAAACTTTTTCATCACTCATATTATTCATCATAAGAATAAATTTTTTATTACCAGGAGTATGAGAAGCATAATCAAAGGCTCTAGAACTACCAAGAGCATTTCTATCTTTAGATAGAAGCATTATAACTTTAACTCCTTTTTCTTCAACAACATTATATCTACTTTTAACTATTTCAATATGTTCTAACATATTATTAACTTCTTTAGCACTATATCCCATATCACGAAGTAGGGCAACAGTACAAACAACATTATATATGTTAAATACACTATCATTTAATATTCTATAAGTATAACTACCATCTTTATCAACAATATCAATAGTCATCTTTTTAAAATTAACATTTTTTCCTTGATAATCAGCTTTTGGAGATTTAAAACCACAATTTGGACAATAAGCATTTCCAATATGATGATATCTTAAATAATTATATTTTAACTTATAGTTACATTTAGGACATATTTGCATATCATTTATTAAGTTAATGCATTCAGTAACATCTCCATCCATTTTATCAATACCATAATAAATTCTCTTATTATCAGGACTAACCATATCACTTATTAAATCTTCAGCATTTAAAATTAGTTTAGTCTTTTTAGGAATATTTTTAGACAAAACATTACTAATAAATTCAGGATGACCATTTCTCATAATAGAATCACGAGTTAAATTAGTGATAAGTAAATAAGTTGGTGTTACATGAGGATATATTCTAGTTGCACTTCTTTCATCAATTTCAAAAGTAGCTATTTCATATTTTTCTTTATTAAAAATAGAAACACCATTAATTAAAGCAGTAGATATACCAGTATCAGTATTAGAACCAAGTCTATTATCTAAAACCTTTCTTTTATCATAGTTTAAAGTATCAGCAATTAAGTTATTAACAGTAGTTTTACCATTAGTACCAGTTACTCCAATTATAATTTTTGGTTTTGAAATATACTTTAGAAAAGTAGGGCAAATCTTTAAAGCAAGTCTACCTGGAAAATTAGTACCATTATGTCCAGTAATTTTAAGAGCTATTATAGATGCTTTACTAATCCAAAGAGCTAAAAAAAATCTAATCTTATTCATAATAATTCCTCTTTTCAAAAATATTGTACCATTAAATTAGAATAATAACAAAAAAAATCAATAAAAAAAGATGCCTACCATAAGCATCATTAATTTATAAAAATTATAATTTTAATTAATTTTTCTTAGATGATCTGATTTCTTTTGTTGATAATCTTACTTTTTTACCATCTACAACTACTGTTTGTAAATTTAATTTTTGAGTTTTCTTAGTAGCTTTTTCTGAGAAAGGTCTATTTTGAGCACTCATATTGCTTCTTTTTGATAAATTTTTAGCCATACTAAATTCCTCCTCCTTTTTAAATCATATATAATTTAACATAAATTTAATTTTAAGTAAAGAAAAAATTGACTTTTGTGTTCTTTTTTAGTATAATATGCCTTGATTTAAAGGGGGTATTTGTGAAAAAAGAAGCAAAAGAGCTGAATAGATATTTTTTAGTATCATATCACGGGACTAGAGAAACTGTTGTTCAGACTAAAAGAGAATATGAAGAAATGCTTGAAAAGATTAACAAATATAACTCTAATGAGAAAAACAAATATATCTATGGAAATATATCTTGTGAATCTAAAGAAGATGGTCTTCATATAATATCTCATGTTTATAATAGACTTAGTAGTAAAATGACAATAAGTGAGATACTTGAGTATACAACAAAATATACAAAAGAAGAAATCGCAACAATCTATAGTAGTGATACAGAAATGCAAGAAGGATATCTAGCGGACATAAATGTTGCATATTATCAAGATTATAATAAAAATGATATTGACAAAAAATATGAACGTAGAATAAAATATGTACCTGTCATGTACAGAGATGACAAGAAATATTTATCACTTGAATATATTTATAAGTGTATTAAATATCACGCAGATAAAAATGATTTTCTCTTCTTTAGAGGACTTGCTAGTGAACTGTGTTTCAATAAGAAAGTTGATAAAGAAATAGAAGAAATGTATAGTGTGTGCGATAAATGTGAGCATCAAGGATATGATCCATATGAAATGTATGCTACAGCTAAATTACTTATTAAAAAATATGTTACTCAAAGAGCAAAAGATGGAAGTGCTAAAAGAGATGATGAGGGTAACATTATAACAAGTAAGAGAAGAGTTTTAGATGTTGGAGCATATGTTAAATATGATGGAGACATGTCATTAAAAAACTCACCACTTAAATATAATGAAGGACCAGATAGATACAAGAAAGAAGAAATAAAAAGAGACCTTGAAAATCAAAAAATATTAAAACTTCAAAAGGAAGGAAAATATGAGTATGAGCAACTATCGTTATTCTAGGAAAAATAATATATAAAACTTGTTTTTATACATATAAAATGGTAGAATAATAATAGAATGCTTATAATAAAAATTAGGAGGAAATTATGGCAAACAATTATGATGAATATGATGATTATGATGAAACTGAAGAAGAATCAGGTAGTTCTTCATCATTACTTAAAAAAATAGGAATAGCATTATTAATAATCATCGCTATAATCATTGTATTACTACTAATAAAAGGATGTAGTGGTAAATCAGGAAATAAGAAAAATAGTAAAGAATTTGAATATGAATCTGCTTTATTAGAAGGTGGAAAAACATATTTTCAAAATAATCAAATAGAATTACCAAAAGTAGTTGGAGAATGTACAACAGTTTCACTACAAGATTTAATTGAAAAAGGACTTGTAGAAACAACTAAGTTTGAAAAATGTAATTCAGTTACTTCAGAAGTAAGAGCATGTATGTTAGAAAACACAACAATTCAATATACTCCATGGTTAACATGTAATGATAAGGTTTCTGAAGATGAATACAGTCCAGCTGTTGAAGGAACAGTACATGATGTTATAGCTGATCAATCAGCAGTAGAATTCTTATTCTTACCTCAAGTACTTACAAAGAGTGAAGATTCTTTAGGTGAAGTAGAAGAAGTATGGAAAGATGATATTACATATGTATCATATAAAACTTTAGCAACAAATACATATTATAGATATAGAGATGAATTATATAAGTGGAAAGTTGTTAGAAAAGTATATTATACAAAGAATGGTGAAAAGACTGATGCTAATGATGTAAAAGAATATTACACATCATCACCAAGTTCAAAATATAATGAATCAGATAATAAAACAACTGAAGCATATAAATGGTTCACAACAACAAGTACTAAAGAATATGCATTAGCTGAAAATGGTGGAAAGAAATTTAGTGCAACACCAATCGGTGATTATAATATGAATGAGGGTGGAGTAGTTAGAACAATGTATCAAACAAGAACAGTTACAGGTTCTCATGCACCAACTAAATATTATTTATGTACTACTGATGCTAGTGGTAGATATGCTGTTACTCAAACAGTTAACTGCCCAAGTGATCACAATCCAGATTATAAATACTTAAAAGAAGTATTCTATAGTTGTGCTGATCCAAGTAGTACTAGTCAATCAGTATTAGGACAAAAAGTTGATCAAAATCAAACTTGTAAAACATATAGCGCTTGGAAAACAACAAGTGAAGCATGTGATACATCAAATTCAGAATTATGTAGAAGTGTTAGTGTAACTTTCTATAACTGGTATAAATTAGTAGATTCTGGTGATAGAACTTATTATCCATCAGGAGCAAGTACTGCAGCAGGAGAAAATACATATTATACTAAAGCACCAGTAGAAGGAGCAATTAAAGACGCAGCTACTAAATCTACAGCATATAAATGGTATTATACAGAATCAACAACAACTAAAAATTATACAGCAGTAGCCCCAAGTGGATATGTATCAACTGAAAAAACTTCTGATAAGAAGTGGGGAGACTGGTCAAAATGGTCTAAATCAAATCCAAAAATCAATGATGGTAGAAACAGACAAATTGAAAGTAAAGTTAAAATTAAATTACAAGAAATTAAAGGTTCTACATCAGGAGATTGGGAAGACCTTGATGATGATTATCTAAGCGAAGAAGCTTTAATAAAAGTATATCAAAACAAAGGATATAAAGTTGCTACACTAGAAGATATTAACAATAATGGAGATATCAGATACCAAGTTAAAATGCTAGTTAGAAACAAGAAGGAGGGTTATTAATAATGAGTGAGGAAGAAAAGAGAGCAATTAATAGATCAATCTATTTAGAAACAAATTACAATCTAAGTAGATTAGAACTAGAAAGACAAAACTTATTAGTAGATATTAATTATCTTATTGGCGAAATAAATCAAGACAAATTTTTCGTTAGTGATCCTTCCCTAGATGATCTTGAAAGAAGAAGAATCGAAGGACTTGGACTTCCATTTGTTTATGAAAGAGATCATTTAACTGAAGAAAGAAGAAGATATTATCTAATAGATTTAAGAAATAAAGAAACATTATTAAATGATTATTATGCAAGACTAAATGAATTAGACAGACAAATTAAAGAAAAAAGAGATTATATTGAATATCTAAAGACTGGACGTATTCCAGGATTAGATATGGATAAAGAAGAAAAAGAGGAAGATAAGAAAGTAGTTCCAGTAGTACTTCCAGAAGAAGAGGAAAAGAAAGAAGAACCAGCAGTTCTTCCAGAAGAAGAGGAAAAGAAAGAAGAACCAGCAGTTCTTCCAATAGTTGAACCTGAAAATAAAGAAGTATTACCTGAAGATGGAAAAGCAGTAGACTTAAGCGATGTTGAAGAAGATAAAGATGACGTCGTATTAGGAGCTCCACTTCCAAAAGAAGAAGAGGAAAGCGATAAAGATATTATTCTTGGCGCACCACTTCCAAAAGAAGAAAAAGACGATGATGATATCGTATTAGGAGAACCACTTCCAGTAGAAGTTAGTCATGTAGTTGAACCTAAGAAGAGCTTATGGAAGAAAGTAGGACTTGCAATCGCAGGTGCTGCAGCATTCATAGCAATTATATTAGGATTAAAATCATGTGAAAAACAACCTGGTGAAGAAGAAAAAGGAACTTATCAAGAATCTGAATTAGAAGATGAAGAATTAGATAAAGAATTAGAAGATTTAGATGATGAATTCCAAAAAGATGTTGATAAAGCAAAAGATATTATGGATGATGATGCTAGAATAATTGATGAACAAAGTCAACTACCTCTAGATCCAGTAGTTCCATATATTCCAGAAGAACCAGTTGGACCAGTTGGACCTGAACAACCAGTTGAACCTGAACAACCAGTGGAACCTGAACAACCTGAGGAAGAAGAACCAGTAGTTCCAGAACCAATTGAAGAAGAACCAGAATACATTCCTGTAGAGGATGAACCAGTAGTTCCAGAACCAATTGAGGAAGAACCAGAATACATCCCAGTAGAAGGTGAACCTGAATATATTCCTGTAGAGGAAGATCCAGTTGTTTATGAACCAGTTGTTGAGGATCCTGTAGTAGAAGAACCAGTAGTTATTGAAGAACCAGTAGTTATTGAGGATCCAGTAGTAGAAGATCCAGTTGTTTATGATCCAGTTGTAGAAGAACCAGAACCAGTAGTTCCAGAACCAATTGTAGAAGAACCAGAATATATTCCAATTAATTTAGGACCTGGTGAAACAGCAGTTGATTTAGAAACAGGTGTAGAAGTTACATCTGGTGGTGATGTATATGTAAATACTGATGAAGGTACATATGTAGCTCCATCTGTAGAATTACCAACAAACGATGAAGGATATTCAGTTGTAGAAGAACCAGCTTATATCGTTCCAGAAGTTGTTGATGTACCATCAACTGGAGAAGAAATTTCTTACGATCAAGCTGTAGAAACATATAGTAATGATGATATGTCTAATTTAAATGATTCTATCGTTGAATTTGATTGGGACTCATATTTTGATGAATCATTCGGCGATGGAATGACATTGGGTTAATAAATCGGAGGAAAAAAGAATGAAAAATTATACAAATAAGATACTAGAATTAAAAAATGGTAAAAATTATTTTGTAGTAAGACAAACATTACTAGATGGAACAACTTATTATTTAGGGGCAGAAGTTACTAAAAACGAAGAAGAGTTTACAAATAACTTTATATTCCTAGAACAAGTAATGTCTAATGGAAAATTCTTAGTAAAAGAAGTAACAGATCCCGATATTTTAGAGGTATTATCTAAAAATATAAAATTAGATTAATAATAAAAATTCTTTTCATGAAAGTGAGAAGAATTTTTTGATATAGGTTTATAATTTTGATAAAATATATATTATGAAAAAAAGAAAAATATACACAATTATATTAATTATTTTATTAGTACTTTTAGACTTTATAACTAAAATATTAATATTAAATAATTTTTCTAATGGGCAAGAGATAAGTATTATTAAAAACTTTTTAAAATTTACATTTGTTAAGAATACTGGAGCTGCCTTTGGTTTTTTGAGTGGAAGTATAATATTATTAATAATTATTACTATATTATTATTATTTTATTTAATAAAAGAATTTAAAAAGAATAAAAATGTTATATCGTATATATTAATTATAAGTGGTGCCTTTGGTAATTTAATTGATAGAATATTTAGAGGATATGTAATAGATTTTATATCATTTAATTTATTTGGAAAAGAAATGCCAGTGTTTAATGTAGCAGATATATATGTTACATTTGGAGTTATATTATTAATATATAGTATTATAAAGGAGGATATTCATGAAAGAAATAATAGTAAGTGAAGAAGATTCAGGTAAAAGATTAGATATTTTTTTAAGTGAATATCTAAGCGAAAGTAGAAACTTTATATTAAAAAATATTAAGAATGGAAATATTAAAATAAATAATAAAACTGTTAAAGGGGGATACAGTTTAAGAACCAATGATAAAATAACAGTTAATGATTTAACTGTAGATACAACTGTAAAAAAAGAAGATATTCCTATAGAAATATTATATGAAGATGATTATATAATTGTGGTTAATAAAAGAAGTGGTATGGTTGTTCATCCTGGTAATGGAAACTATAGTCATACACTTGTAAATGCTCTTATGTATCATACAGATGATTTATCTGATGAAGGAGGAGCAGAAAGATGTGGTATAGTTCATAGAATAGATAAAGATACAAGTGGTGTATTATTAATAGCTAAAACAAATGAAGCACATAGAATATTATCGGATGATTTTAAAAACAAAAGAATAAAAAGAAAGTATATAGCACTTGTACATGGAATAATAAGTAATAACAAAGGGAAAATAGATGCTCCAATAGGTAGAAGTCCTATTGATAGAAAAAAGATGTGTGTAACTGCAGAAAACTCTAAAAAAGCAGTAACTAATTTTACTGTACTAGAAAGGTTTAAAAATACAACATTAATAGAATTAGTACTTGAAACAGGAAGAACACATCAAATAAGAGTTCATATGGATTATATAGGTCATAGTCTTGTTAATGATCCAGTTTATTCAAAGTATAAATGTTATAATGAATATGGTCAAATGTTACACGCTGCTTATTTAGGGTTTAATCATCCAATTACAAAAGAGTTTATGTCATTTGAAGTAAAACCTGAAAAAGAATTTGACGAAATACTTGACCACTATAGAAACTTATAACTTCACAAATATATGAATAAATAGTAAAATATATAAAGAAGGGACTAAAGAAATATGAATATTAGAATAGATAAAAAAGATGATATCATTTTAAAAATATTACATTATTTTATAACTGAAGAAGATTATAAACCAGTTATTATAAATGGTTTAGATAATGAAATATGGTTAGAAAATATGGAAAATGATCTTCAATTAATTAGGATTAACAGTAATTATATTCATAATAATGAACAATTAAAAACAGATATATATAAAGCTAAAACAATAGTTAAAAGTATTAAAAAGAGTACATTATCATTTAACATAAATTTACTTAATTTATTATTAGATACTGGTGATAGTGTTACATTTAATGATATGGTAGAATGTAAAGGAATAGAAACCGTTAGAGTAAATAAAATAAGTGATTTTAAAAAGAATAAAGTAGTTGATGAATTCTTTCCTAAAGTAAAAGCTGCCATACTAAATGATAAATTAGATCCAGTTGAATTCTTTAAATTGACTGAAGATATGAATGCTAAAACAATAAAAAATGAAAAGAAATTAGCTAGAATATTCAAACCCAAAAAACCAGTTATGACATATATATTATTAGTAATAAATATAATGATATTTATGTATATGTATTTATATGACCAAAGTGGAGAAATAACATATGCTTTAGCAAACAATTATGTAGGTGTACAAAATGGGGAATATTATAGAATGTTTACAGCTATGTTCTTACATGCTAATATATCACACTTAATATTTAACATGTATGCATTATATATAACAGGACCACAAGTAGAAAAATATTATGGAAAACAAAAATTCTTATATATTTATATACTAGGTGGATTAATGGGAAGCGTATTCTCATGTGTCTTCTCTGATGCTAATTCATTTGGTATTGGTGCATCAGGAGCAATATTTGCATTATTTGGAAGCGTAGCATATTTTACATATCATTATAGAGCAACACTTCAAGGACTATTAAGAAGCCAAATAGTACCAGTAATATTAGTAAACTTAGTATTGGGATTCCTAATACCAGGAATTGATGTATTAGCTCATATTGGTGGTTTAATTGGTGGTGTACTAGTATCTATGTGGATAGGTATAGGAGATAAAAATAGAAAGAGCGATCAAATAAACGGAGCAATAGTATTTATAAGTATGTTCTTATATATGGTTTATTTAATATTAACAAAATAGGGGATTATTACTATTCATTCCCAAAAAGAATTAAATAAAAAAAGTATTTCAATTTAGAAATACTTTTTATTTATTATATTTTTCTATATAGACCAATTGCCTTACCAAGAATAGTTACATTATTTAGTATTATTGGTTCTAAATAATCATTTTCTGGTTGTAATCTTATATGATCTTTTTCTTTAAAGAATCGTTTTAATGTAACTTCACCATCTTGATTCATTGCAACTACAATTTGACCATTTGTTGCATTATCATCTCTTTTAACAATAACAATATCATTGTCTAAAATGCCAGCATTAATCATACTATCACCATGAATATTTAAAGCAAATACATCTGAATCGTTTGGTACTAGTTCTCTCGGAATTGAAAAATATTCATTTGGATTCTCAATTGCTTCAATTGGATTACCAGCAGCTACATTACCTAAAAGTGGGATAGAGATAACATTATCATTTTTTTCTTCATATTCATTCGGTACATTAAGTTCAATAGTTCTAAACTTATTATTTGTTTGACCGATATAACCTTTTTCAGTTAATTTCTTTAAATGATTAAAAACAGTTGCAGTACTACTTAGATTACATATTGAACATAATTCTCTAATAGTAGGAGCATATCCATAATGAGCAATAAATTTTTTAATTTCTGTTAAAACGATTTCTTGCTTATTAGTAAGTTTTTCCACATTATCACCTTCCTTAATTATATATTAACATACAAACAAATGATTGTAAAATAAAAAATCTTCTAAAAAGAAGATTTATTGAAACATTTCAATTGTTTTTGGTGTTTCACCAGTATTCAAGTTAACCGCAGCAGCTGTATTATTTGGAGGAATAACAGCACTTAATTCAATTGTTTCTAGTGCTTCAGGTTTTGGTTCTTCTTGAATATCAAATACCATAAATTCATCTGCATTATTATTAGCATTTACTGCAGGTTCTTGGGTAGCAGTAGGTTGTGCTACTTGTGTTGTAGCAGGAGTTTCTGGTAATGGTTCTACAGGTTGTACATATTCAACAACAGCTTGTGGAGTTGGTGCTACCACTGGTTGTTCCATAGCAGGTGCTGTTTGTTGTGGCTCTGAAGGAATAGCTGTAGTAGTTACTGTTGCAAATACTTCATCAACAGAATTAGTATTTGAAATAGACTCTGTTACTACAGTACCATTTTGTTGTACTGCTGCTATTTCTTGTACAGGAACTTCAGCAGGCATAGGACTAACAGCTTGAATTTGATCTGTTGGTACTTGAACCATTGTATCTAAAACAGGAGTTTCAACAGGAGTAATACTTGCATTAGTAGTAGTTGTTACTGTATCCTGTACTGCTGTTAAAGCTTCAATTGGCATAGCAATATCAGTAGGTGCGCTTGGTACTTCAGCTTGTACTGGAGCAGTTGTAGCAACTGCAGGTTGTTCTTGCAATACAGGAGCTACTGCTGGTACTTCTGCAGGAGCAGCAGTATGTTCAGCTTCTATTGGTTTAATTAAACTTTCTAAATCTCCAGCTTGAAATTGTTCACTCATAGAGAAATCATTTAAACCTTCAGCTTCTAATTCTTTAGTAATAGCAAGGTCATTTTCAAGATCTGATAATCTTAAGATTTCATCAAAACAAGTTTCACCACTAACAACTTTATCTAAACCATCTTGAAGAAGGGTATGAGTATTACCATGTCCATAAACAAGTTTTCTCATTTCTTCCTTACTAGCATTATTTGTAATACCAGTTCTTACATCATCATTGATAAATAGAACTTCTGCAATAGCAACTCTGTTTTTAAATCCATGAGTACATTGATCACATCCATCAGGATTAGCATCATATACTTTTTCTATATCTTTATGTAAGACTTCTTTAATAAGTTTCTTTTCATAGTCAGTAGCATCTCTTTCAATTCTACAATTAACACACAATTTTCTAGCAAGTTTTTGTGAAATGATACCACTAAGAGATGTACCAATTAAATATCTTTCAACACCCATATCTAATAAACGTTCAATAGTATTTAATGCACTATTTGTGTGGATTGTTGAAACAACTTTATGTCCAGTAATAGAAGATCTAACTGCGATTTGTGCTGTCTCAGTATCACGAATCTCACCAATCATAATTATATCTGGGTCTTGACGTAAGATACTTCTA
>JAEEGL010033037.1_pt1 | contig 19266 bp, 13 predicted proteins | sample 9134231 | NCBI WGS metagenome assembly JAEEGL01 (sample SAMN16246548, study PRJNA631951) | gut metagenome | biome: gut microbiome; feature: rumen; material: fiber-attached | host: Bos | place: Iran: Karaj | collected 2018-10 | reverse complement strand
TTGATTTTTTTCGAGCTTATTTGAGAGGGATTTTTGAGGATGATTTTTCTGTTGAGCGAACGACGATAGCGGGCTATCGGAGCGAGCGAAACAAAAAATCAGACCAAAAAGACCCTCAAAGAAGCCGAAAAAGAAAAAAAAACTTTAAACAAAAAATCAAAACAGCTTCTTAGCATTGAAGACATCAGAACCGTCATCAACAAAAGGGATGGTAAGATGATGACCTTGGTGAATACCGCCTATGACATTATGCACCTGTCAATGGGATATGATGGAATTTTGGAGAAAGATGTTTGTTCCAAAGGCTTTCAAATCGCCAATGAGATCATTAATCGATGCGGGAAACTAACGAAGAATGGCTATTAGACCACCTGGGGTGCAGGAGCGGCTTCTTCTTTGTCATCGGAAAATGAAGCGTTTTTCACCGCCTCCTTGACGAGGTCGAAACCCTGATACACGTAGGGTACCGCCTCCTCTACGTATGGGTAGAGCAACGACTCCTTCTTGGCATCGTCTTTGACTACCCCCTTGAGATTCATTACGTTGAGGAGCATCACCAACAAACTGCATATCAACAATCCTTTGGCAAGACCAATCAAAAATCCGCCTAACTTGTCGATGAATCCCAGATTCAGATTCTTGATTAGATTCGACACGATACGACCTAACACATTGACCAGCAAGGCAACAACCAAAAAGGTGACGATGAAAGCAATCAAATTGAGGTATTTAGGGTTGATCTCCACATAATGCACCAACTTGTCCGCCGTGAAGTCGGAGAAATGAAACGCTCCGTAAAGTCCCAAACCGAGACCCAACAGCGTGGTAACCTCGATGATGATGCCCTTTCGCCAGCCGCCAATGCCGAATACGACTAACAAGACGGCGATGATGATGTCTAAGTAGTTCATAGTTGAGAGTTTATTCGGAATAATAGAGAATCATGCGTTCGATAGCGCGTTCGCAGACCGGACAGAACACATGACCTTTGAAAGTCTTCATTAAACAATCCATTTTGGGACTGTAAACGCCTTCGGCTTCATAGCCGCCGCCTTCAAAGACACCAATGGCGTTTTCGTATTTTGGTTCACGAGGGGTTGGCACTGGGGTCTTCTTGTCGAGCATGTCCTTCCATTTGTGGTCGAATTCAACTAATGTGGTGATGTTGGGTTCCCAAGGCTCAAGGTCGTTGTTATACATGTCGCCGTAGGTGTCGTCATCATAATACTCGTCGGCAAGGCCGGCAAAGCCATGGCCGAACTCATGGACGATGATGTCACCAGAGAAGCTGTTGGAAGCTGCTGAGGAACAGTAGAAATTATAAATACCGCCACCGCCATATTTCTGGCTGTTGATGAGGATATAAATCTGGTCGTAAGGCACTTGTCCGGCAAGGTCACGGATGTCGCGGTTGTCAGTGCTCATGCAGTAACGCTCCGAGTCAAAGGTCCAGTAACTGAATCGCATCACGGTGTTTTTATAAACCCTGACACCAGGTTCGGTGCATCCTGACTCGGCAGAAGGAGCCATCACACCTCGGATATTAAAACTGGTCTTGTAACGGTCGTAAGGCGCATAGTCGAAGAGACTTTTGACGAAGAAGTTACAGTCTTTGACGAACTTGCCCATCTCGGCTTCGGTATAGCCTTCGGGGAGGATAACGATGTCAACCGCCTTGGTGATGTCGTTGTTGCCAATCCAAGCGTCATACACGGGCAACTTGAGGTCGTCTGCAGTGCGGATGAAATAGTCGTTAGGCGACACCGACAGACGTAAGCCTTCGATGAGACGGCCTTCCCAGTCCTTGCGGTAAAGAACTACTTCGACATTCTTTTTCGGAAAAGGCACGATGACCGACTCCTCGAAGGTCTTGGTGACTTGCGTAGCCTCAGTGGTGGTCTGCCACTCACCGTAGAGGTTCTGGTAGCCTTTGGAAAATAGCAGATGGTCGGTGCCAGGCTCAAAGACCTTCACAATATAGTTGCCAAACTCAAGGTCGTCTATAAGATTGACTTTGGAACCGCTCCAGTAGGGTTCACGAATCAGCTCTCTGAGGGCGAAGTTTGTGTTCTTATCATTACCAGTAAGGGTGTAATCGACACGTAATGAGGCACTTTCAAACCAGGTGTCGAACTGAGCCCATGCCATAACAGGCATAAAAACTAATAGCAAAAAAATGTGTTTTTTCATAAAAAATGTATCTCTCTAAAATTTTTACTTCTCACTACTATGTAATTTCTTCTTCAAAAAGTCATCAGCTTCTTCCACTCCATGTTCCCGGGCTTTGGTGAGGAGGAGTTTGGAATAAACGGTATCTTGCTTGACTCCTTGGCCATAATAATACAGGACACCCAGACGGTATTGCGCATTGGGGACTCCTTTCTCCACGGCTTGAGTGTAGTATTCAACCGCTTTATCGAGGTCTTTCTCTACGCCGAGGCCGCCTAAGTATGCGTCACCCATCTGGCTGAGAGCGAAGCCGTTGCCTTTGTCGGCGGCTTTTTTCCACCAATGAGCCGCTTGTTTGTAGTCTTTCTTGGTTCCGAAACCTGTATAATAACAGTTGCCAAGGCAAAGCATGGAGTTCTCATCCTCGTGTTCCGCTCCTTTGGTGAACCATTCCGCGGACTTTTTGGGGTCAACGGGTACTCCTTTGCCGAGACGATAGAGACCGCCGATGGCCCCAAAGGCGTTTTTCTGGTCTTGGTCAGCGGCTTTTTGATACCACTCAAGCGCTTTGGAGAAGTCGCGTTTCACTCCCCAGCCCTGCTCATAACAAGTGCCATAATGGAACATCGCGTTTTTATCGCCATTCTCCGCCAACGACCGTATGGTGTCAATCTGTTTGGCAGAACGCTCCCCAAAGGTGAGTGTCTCTTGGTTTTGCTTGAAGAGCTGTGAGAAGTCGATGGGCTTGCCAGGCTCTAATTTGAGGGGGTTCTGTGGGGAACCAAGAGGAGCGGTGGTGTCTCTTACAAAGCCTTGCGCCGTGGTGTCGCTTGAAGTGGGTGAAGTGGTGAGGTCACCCGCATCATGAGCCGTCGCTGGTTTCATGGTGTCTTGCTGATAGGTCGAGGCGGTTTGTTGACTGACGGGCTTCGCCTGCTGGTTTTGTGTGTGATGACAAGCCATCAAAAGCAATGCGGTGAGCGGAATAAAAAGCAGTTTTTTCATGACGAAAATGTTTATGCAGGCAAAAGTACATTAATTTTTGCTAATTTAGCCCCTCGAACAACAACAATGATTATGACAAACTACTATTCTATCGGCATCGACATCGGTGGAACAAACACCGACATCGGGTTGGTCAGTCCCGACGGCCGTTGTATCGCAAGAAAGAACCTGGCCACCAGCCAATATAACGACGCTGAGATCTATGTGCGTGACATCTGCGCAAAGATTCAGGAGATGATGGAAGAAGAACGGGTGAAGACCATTGATGGTATCGGCATTGCGGCTCCGGCAGGCAACTACTACACCGGTTGCATTGAGAATGCCACTAACTTGAATTTCAAGGGTATCATCGACCTTCCTAAGCTTTTTCATCAGCATCTTGACGTGCCAGTGACGGTATCTAACGATGCCAACGCGGCGGCATACGGAGAGCTGGTGTATGGCGGAGCAAAAGGCATGAAACACTTCATCACCTTCACCTTGGGAACGGGTGTGGGCAGTGGCATCGTGGTGGACGGTAAATTGGTTCATGGCAAGACCGGTGGCGCGGGCGAGCTCGGTCACGCCATCTTGATTCCGGGAGGCAGACCTTGCGGTTGCGGCAGATGCGGCTGTCTGGAGACCTACACCTCTGCCACGGGCATCCGTCGTACCGCTTTGGAGCTGCTGGAACAGCGTCCTGAATATGACGGTCCTCTTGCGAAAGTCCCCAAGGAGGAACTTACCAGCAAACATGTGGGTGATGCTGCCAAAGCTGGTGAACCTTTGGCCTTGGAGGTCTTCGAGAAGACGGGCGAATGGTTGGGCATTGCCTTAGCCAACGCCGTGGCATTCAGCGGCCCTGAAGCCATCTTCCTCATGGGCGGTCCTGTGAAAGCTGGCGAAGTTTTGATGCGTCCCGTCAAAGAGTCGTTCAAGAAAAACCTATGCTTCGTTTATGACGGTAGCGTGGAGGTGTTAGTGTCGAAACTCCCTGACAACGACGCAGCCATCCTGGGCGCAGCAGCGCTCACGAAGAGTTGATAATTTAGAATTTAGAATTTAGAGGGAGCTACCCCGTTAGGGGTTTAACCTCGGTAGGCCCAGGGTAGAACGCTCCCCCTCTCCACAGTGGAGAGGGGGTCGGGGGGTGAGGTTAGTTTTTCCGAAGTCTCATACATCTATCAATAATGGCGTTGGCAATACGGAATCCTTCATCGCATGTGCTTTTCGCCAAAATGCCATCATAACCCATGTAAAGATGTAAGATCTGATAGCCATCGTTGACCAACGCCGTTAGTTTCTTATCACGTTTTCTGGTTGCGTTTTTATAATCGTCGATGTCAACACGGGTACGGCGGTCTTTTCTGACATGGAACACAGCATCCAACGCAATCAACACGGCATGCCACAGATAATGACCTGCGGCACGCACATATTTTCGATCTCTGTAACGATTTAGTTCAGCGTCGTATTCTCCGTGTTCTCTCAATGTCTTTTGGGCGTTATCTACGTAACGATAAGCTTCATCAATGGGGTCTTTCTTTTCCATATAGTATTAATATTTTGCTGCAAAATTAATAAAAAATCTCATATATTCATTTTTTCAATGGAAAAAAATTCACCCCAATTAATTAGAGTTTAATACCGAGAATTGACACGATATTAAGATAAGTGATTGGGGAGGGGAAATGCCCCGCCCTTACTTCAATTGGAACCGGAAACCGAGATATCCTCTGATGCCACTCAAAGGACCCCACACCATGGAGGCATCGAAGTCGTTGCCGAAAGGCTCGGAGGCGGCAACAAGAGGATGGCGTTGTTTGTAGTTGGTGAGGTTCTCACCACCGGCATAGAGTTCCCAATGCTCGCCCAGTTTTTTGGTGATTTGGGCATTCATAATCACATAGAACGGTGAACGTTCCATCACCTGACCGTCGGCCACAGCGGTGGCATTGCCGCTCATGTCGGGAATACGACAGTCGCCGTTAAACTGGGTGATGAGGTCGAACTGCCATGTGCCGGGGGCATACGAGAGGGTGAGCAAGCCCTTGTAACGGTTCACGAAGGGTTTCTCTCGCACCGTGTCGTTGATAGTCATCCTGACATCGGTGTAGCGGAAAGCCGCTGACATGTCGAAGTTATGGAATAACTCGTAGTCGAGTTGAATCTGGGCACAGTTAGAAAACGACTTGCCATCAAGGTTGTAAATGCGGATCTCATGGGCGTCAGCATCGCGGTCCAGGACAATCTGGTTGATGAAGTCGGTGCGATAGGCATCCACCAATAGTTGGAGTTCCTTTTCTCCTATATTGAAGTTTTTCGAGAGGTTCAAGCCAAAGTTCCAAGCCTCTTCCATCTTGGGCGTTTCAAGGAAGCGTATCGCCCTCGATGAAGCCAGTATCGTGGAGTTCTCGGCAAGGACGTTTGGCGAACGGTAACCTTTTCCGGCAGAGAGGCGTATGGCTAACTCGTCATGTCCACGGAAACGCACATGGAAACGCGGGGTGTAGAACAAACGTTCGTAATAGGTGTTATAGTCAGCACGGATGCCGGCGATAGCGGTCCAATGATGGTCATCGCTGAAGACGTATTCCGCAAAGGCACCTGGCACCTGCTCCACACGACGTTTGGGATTAGCATCTAGGGTGGTGAAAAGGAAGTTTTGATACTCATCATATCGGTCGTAGGTGTAGGAAGCTCCAACGGAATATTTGTGATGGTCAGTGACGATATAGGAGTCGAAGAGGATATTGGCGTAATATGAGAGCTGGGTGGCGTTATAATCATGAAGTCCAAAATAGGAATTCAGCTTATGATATGTCAGCTGCTGCTGGATGCCGAGACTGGTTTCGGGTCGGTCAAAGATAAAGCCTGTCTTGGCGAAGGCCTCATAGCGTTCAGTGTTGATTCCAATGCCGTAGAGGTCGTATCCCGCCTCATTACGACGTTTGGGGTCGAAGTCCATCTGTCCGCTGAGACGGGTTTCTTTCAAGGCCTTCACGCCGAGCTTGCATCCGAAATGTCCGGTATTGGGATGGTTGTAACGCAAGAAGGCACTGTATTGTGTGGTGGTGGGGTCGTCGAGGAAGCCGTCGCCGTTGCCATCCATCTTCATGAAGTTGTGCCCCACATGACCTAACAGCAGCAAGCCATCGCGTTCACCCACGTTGACACGGGTGTTGAAGTTCAGCTCTGTCATGGCCATGGAATTAACGAATCCATTCACGAAGACCTTCTCCGCATGGTCTTCTTGTGGCTCTTTAAAATCGACGTTGATCTGTCCGCTGATTGACTCATAGCCGTTACGGACGGAAGAGGTTCCTTTAGAGACAGAGATGCCGCGCATCCACGTGCCTGGCACATAGCTTAGTCCGAAGGCCGAAGCCAAACCACGGAAGTTGGGCATGTTCTCCGTCATCATCTGGGTGTAAAGGCCGCTGAGACCGAGCAGCTCTATCTGTTTGGCTCCCGTCACCGCATCGGCATAAGCCACGTCAACAGAGGCGTTGGTCTCGAAGCTCTCAGCAAGGCTGCAACAAGCACAGCGGCGAAGTGCCTCGCCTGTGATGTGTTCCACGTGATGAGGATCAAGAACTGACACGAACTGTGCCTTCTGTCGGGCGGCGACTTCTACTTCGCTCAACGTCAAAGGCGTTGTCATCACATGGTCGTAATGCTGTGGTTCCGCCATGTGATGAACGGTGTCGTTTTCATAACCCACAAAGCTGAACACCAAGCATTTGTAAGTGGGATGGATCTCTATGCTGTAATGTCCGTGTTCGTCAGTGACCGTGCCGACGTTGGCGATCTTCCAATAGACGTTGGCTCCGGGAAGAGGTTGTTTTTTGCCGTTTACCTCTTCATAAACGGTACCCTCGATGATGTTCTGTGCCCATGAGGAGAACGTTAGGGAGAGCAATGATAACAGTATGATGGATTGAATGGTTTTCATGATGAATTGTTTTGTTGATTTTTACATATTCAAATAGGATTGTGCGGCATGACTATGTTTTGTCATCCCGTTTGTGCGGCTTGGTAGGAAGCGGCAATATCAATCAGAAAACCAAAGGATTGAGTTTTAGCTGGGAAAAGAAAACCGTCCTCAGACGGCCTGTGAGGAGATAGGGGATTTTCTCCTCGTTCAAAAAGCGGAACGCCGGTGCTTGGGTTTGCTCCATCATGAGACAGACCCCTTCAGCCAGGACGATGGAAGGCAGAAACACCGTCAGGGCTTTTTCGGTTGAGAATGTGAAACCCTCGGTAAATCCGATCTCCTTTTCAAAATCCTCGCAACAGCACTTGTTGTTGAAATGAATCACTTTCAAGGCATCTTCAAACTCCACCTCGTCCGTATGCCCATGATGATGCCCTAAGCAATGCACACACTGGGCGGAGGCATCGCCAAAGCTGCTCATGAGGTGATGGTCCTCTGTGCAGAAGTGGAAGTTGACGGTCAATCCATGAGCGACAACGAGCACATACAGTGCCATCATGAGGGATGCTATTTGGAGTATCTTTCTTTTCACGAGGCAAAAATATGAAAAAAAGAGATACTCCAACGTCTTTTGCGAAAGTGTCTTATCAAGATGTCTTCACTGACGATTATTGGCCAGTGACCGTGATGCGTTGTCCGTCAGAATACGCTGAGAATTCCGGCGCATATTGGCATTGAATCAACGCATATCCGTTGCTGAGGTTGCCCTCCTTAGTCACAAACATGCTGTATTCCAGCTGGTGCACACCCTTCCGTAAGAAGTCGATGAAGAACTCCATGTCGGTGTCCGTGTTGCTTTGGTAGTAACCCATGCCGTCGTCGTAGCGGTATTTCGAGAGTTGCTCGATGGGTTCCAGGCCAGCGGCGCGGAGATCTTTCACAAAGACGAAGCTCATGTCCTGAGGGCTCTCGAAGGTGATTTTTACCGTGACTTTATCGCCGACCTTCAAGGTGCGTTTGCCGACGGGCACGAGGAGCTTGCCTTTGTCAGTGACGGTTTCCACGAACAGCTCGCGGCTGATTTTGAAGCCCGACTCGTCGCTCTTGACTTCATCGATAGGCACGAAATACTGGCGGAACAGGCCGCCCCACACCAGATGGCCGGTGGGGTTGTTGACGGTGAGGTGACGCATCTCCTCGGTGACCTCGTTGGCGTTCCAGTGGCGTTGGATAAATCCGGTGCCAGCCACACCACCTTCAGTGTTGACAAGCGTGTTGCCGAAGCGCAGGGTGACTTGCTTTTCGCCGTCGTCGAGCCAGTCACTGCCACGCATCAGCAGGGCGTAGCAGGCCTCAGCGGTGGAGGCACTGTTTTCCCACATCGTGGTCTGTTTCTGGGTGAGGAGCCACACCTTCAGTTGGTCGAGAGTCTCCTGGTTCTGGTCGATCTCCGCGAAGGCACTCATAATCTGGGCGTGGGTGGCGATATGAGACTGGAAGCTGAAGTAGCGTTTGGGCCAGTACATGCCGATTTGCTCGTTCTTCATGGCGTTTTCCTTGAAGGAGGCAATCATCGCCTTGGCATTCTTGGTGTCGCCGTTACGGTAGAGCAACATGGCAGCCTCGGCGCGGTCGCCGAAGTCGAATTTGAGCCATTCCTTCTTTTTGCCGAGACGGTCGAGGAAGTAGGCCTTGGCCTTTGCGAAGTCCTTGTCAGACTTCTGTTCCTTGAAGAAGCTGAGGGCATAGAGGTCGTCCATGATGCCGCCTGAGATGCTCCATTCTTCTTTGTAGTGTATCATGTCGCGATAGACCTCGGCTACATGGTATTCGAGATATTTCACGGCTTTCTCACAGATGCGTTCCGCTTTGCGCTGGTCGTTGTTGTTCATGAAGGTCCAAGCACCCATCTTTTGCAGTTTGCCGAATCCAGAGAGGATGAACGAGGTGATGAAGGGGCTTTCGGGCATGCCCTCGAACCAAGGCCATCCGCCACCGTGCATCTGGGTTTTCTCGAGGAGCTCGAGGGTTTGGTGCTGTTGTTGTCGTAGGTTGTTGACCTCGAAGAGGGTGGCGATGCGTGAACGTTGTTCGCTCTCGCTCTTGGCCTCTAATACCCAAGGAGTCTCTTGTAACAGGATGGCTTTCAGGTCTTGGTCTTTCTCCAGCTGTGACAGCAGGGCGTCAGGGGTCTCGATCTGCCATTTCTTGATATAGGCCATGAGGTTCGGGATGTTGTTGGCGATATGGGCTGAGAGGGTGTTGGCATAGAAGACATAGAAGGCGTTCTCGGGTCGTTTGGTGCTGATGTTGGCCAGTGAAGGCAGGGCTTGAACGGCGTACCATACAGGGTTGGTGCTGAAGTTCAGTGTCAGGGCGTAGTCGCGTTCGCGGCTATTGGGGTTGGCGATGGCCTCGAAGTCGAAGGTCTGTTCGGTCTCAGCTTTCACGGTGATGGGTAGTGTCTGGGTGAGGAAGATCTCGCTGCTGAGCACAGGAAGCAGGTGCTGTTCGGCGTCGCTGAACGACCCGGCGTAGGCGGTGAAACGGAAAGCTAACAGGCTGAGGTCGTATTGCGCGGCGACTTTCCAGCGCACCTCTTTGCTGCGACCGGGCATGATGAGGTCTTCCATCGTGATCACCGCCGGTGAGGCCAACAGGTTGATGGGCTTCATCGTGATGGCGTCGAAGATTTCGAGTTTGGCAGTGGGAGCCACAGCTTCCTCGCCGGTGTTGACCACGTTAGCCACAAACCACAACGTGTCAGTGTCGTACATGAATCTCGGCATGTCAGCCATGATCATCACGGGCTTGGAGGCCTTGAAGGTATATTCATTGTAGCCGGTCTGGCAGTCTTTGTTGTAGGCCAGCATCATCAGCCTCCAGCGGGTGATGGCGTCGGGCAGGGTGAAGCTGAAGGTGCAATTTCCGTCAGTGTCAGTGCGTAAGTCAGGGAAGAAGAAGGCCGTCTCGTTGAAGTTCTCACGCACGGCGGGCTCCTCTTGCTGTGTCTGCTGCGTGGTCTCTGCGGTTCCGCCCTCATCGTTCATCTCGGCATCTTGTGTAACAGCCGTTTCTTCAGCTTCGACAGCCTCCTCCTGGGCTGTGACACCTGCTGCCATGTTAAGGTTTGCTCGGGAGCTTTTAGCCATTGGCCTCACGGCATCTTCCACCATCATATCATAATAACGGAAATGGTTGTAAATGTTGAAGAAGTTTTGTCCCGAGGGCAAGATGAAGTCGTAGGGGCGTGGATAGGAGAAATAACCGGGATTGAATCCGATGGAGAAGAAATGGGTGTTGTCCTTGCCGAAGTTGTTGCTATAGACCCCGTTGGGGTTCATGTTGAAGTTCCAGTAGTTTCTTGCGAACTCGTCGAGTGAGGCGTCGTACATGCCCGCCAGCAGCGAGGCGTTAGCGGGTTTGTCTTTATAGTCTTTGATTTGCACGGTCCAGGTCTCTTCGCTGCCAGGACTGAGTTTGTCGCGAACAGAGGCGAGAGTGATGTTGAGGTCGAGGTTGTCGTAAGGCACGCTCACCCATTCGTTTTGCAGGGCGTAGCAGTTGTTTTTCACCAAGGCAGTCTTGAGACACAAGCCGTCACGATCCTCTTCACGCACGGTGTAGCTCAGCTCCTCGATGTTGTTGCTGAGTGAGAGATGACGTTCTATGCGCACCTCGTTGCCGTGAACGAGTTGCACCCATATCTGACCATTGGTGACGGAACTCCCCAAACGGAAGCGGATGGTCTCACCAGGCTGGGCTTTCTCTTTGTCGCATTGGATCCAGGTGAGGGTGTTGTATGGCATCTTGTCGGAGCTCTTGCTATAGACGCTGAACTCTTTGGCAGTGACGGCGAGCGGGTCGTCAAGGCTGGCGAGCTCGATATAATAGCGTCCGGGTTTCAGGGTCTGTTTTCCTGTGGAGAGAGGAGCTTTGTCGTCGATGGAGACCTCGTCTTGGTAAATCAGAGTCTTGTGTTTCATCCGGTCGGCATCGGTGTCAAAACTGAAGTCGGGGAACAGGGTCTTCAGCTGGTCGTCGCTGAGCAGTTGACGGTCCAGTTTGACTCTCTGGTGGCTGGCTTCAAAATAGTTGGTTTTGGGACTTTCCTCGAAGCGGTATATCTTGCATGCTACACGGCTCTTGGCAGGTTCCCCGCTCATGTTGGTCACGTGGACCTCGTAGTCTTTCAAGGAGGATTGTTCCACCAAAGAAGGCAGGGTGGTGCCTAGGGCGACTTCGTTGTAGCCGGCGCGAATATAATAGGTGTCGCTGTGGGTCTCGCCTTGGGCGCTGGTCGCCGTGACTTCGACTTCGTAGGTGAACACGGGTTGTTGTTTCGGTTTGGTTTTCAGCGAGGGCTTCAGGTTAAAGGTGATGGCGAACTTGCCGTTTTCATCCGTACGAGCCTCGCCGTGACCCACTTGTTCGTCTTCCACCACGGGGTACCACCACCACCAGCAACGCCATGGGAACTGTGTCTTGCGGGTCACACGGTAGCTGTATTGAACGTCATCCAAAGCAAAGCCTGCCAAGGCATCCACGCTGCCGCGGACCGTGACCTCTTGATTGAGCTTGTACTGTTCTTTGACGGTCTCGAAGTTAATCTCGAAGGTGGGACGTTTGTATTCCTCCACGCGGATCTCGACCCCGCCATAGCTGCCGCGGAGCTGGAAGACACCGTTGAGCCGGTTGTCGGGGATGACGAACGAACCGTTGAAACTGCCGTAGTCGTCAGTGGTGAAGTCGGCCTTGACGACATCCTGCCAGTTGGCGTCTTTCAAGACCACGGTCTCTTTGGCGTTAGTGACCAGTGATTTCGTGCCGTTTTCGGAGAGAGTCATAATGCCTTTGAAATACACCGTCTGTCCAGGCCGGTAGATGGCACGGTCGGTGAATAGCTGGGTGCTCTTATAAGGCGTGGACTTGCTTTCGTGTGGTATGTATAGGCTGGAGTTGGGTAACAACATCGCAGAGCCTTTTCTCAATGTGACTTCGAAACTGTTGTCCAGCTCCTTGTTTTTTTCAATCGTAACCATGCCGTTTTCATCGCTTGTCATGGTCTTCAGGACTCTGCGCTCGTAGGCTCTTTTTTTGTCGTTATACACCCTTCGTGAAAGCTCGACTTTCACCTGGCCTTCGGGATGCCCAGTCTTGCGGTCGATGGTCATCAAGGCGATGCTGTTGGTCTTGATGTCGTCGATGAATCCGAGATTGCTGACTTGGAACAGGGAAACCTGGGTGTTTTCATGGGTCATCTTACCTTCTTTTTCGTTGCATACCATCAAATAATAGATGCCATTGCTGAGGGCAGGAAGGGCGATGAGGGTGCTATGTTCGCGAAAATCAGTCTCTGTCGGAAGGGTCATGACATCGGAGGCGGCCATATCCTTTTTGTTCAGATAATCTACAATCTTGTCATAATAGAGATTTTCGATGGAAGTCAGGTCGTTTTCTTGGACTCGTACAATCTTGTAACGGAGCCATTCCGTGTTACGGTAGTTGACTACGGCGGGGATGGCTTCATTGGGCAGCTGCACCTGGTTGAGGTTGACTCTCACCGTGCTGTTTGTGATGAGGTCGAAAATGGGACTGATTCTGTGATTCTTCGGAAAGGCTTCCTTGATGCGCTGGCAGAGGTCGTAAGCTTTTCTGTAATTATCGAAATAAGTGCTGTCGTCACTTTGCTGTTCGTATTGCTGGATGAGGCTGTTGGCGAGGACAATGGCGACATCGACAATCTGTTCGTTGCCGGGATTCTTGTCTATGAGCTGTTGCAGAATGGTATGATAACGTTCGTTGTCTTTCAAGATGCCGTTGACGAACTCATAGCGTTTGAAGTCGTTATAAAGGCAGGCTTCGGGATTGTTTTTCAGGTCGTAGGCAATCAGGTCTTGATAGAGTTTCAGACATTGATATAATGGTTTTTCGTGTTTTCCGAGGTTGGTTTTTACAAAAGCATTGGCCTCTAACCACCATTTCTCGGCGTCGGTGCCCGGCTCCAGGTCATCGACGGAAGCCTTGGTGCGATAGTAATTGCCTATGCGGTGGAGCAGGAACTCGAAAAGGGTGGGCTCGTAGGTCTTCCATTCGGATTCGACGCCTTCTTCAAAAAGGTTGATATAATCCTCGGTGGAGACGGTTTTCAGGGCGTTGACGAGCTTAAGGGCTTCGGCATAGTGTTCGTCAATATGCTGGTGAAATGCCTGTTTGTCCCAATATTTCATCTGGACCTTGCTGAGGTCGCCGTCGATGGCGAGGTTCTGGCTGATGTTGTATTGGTTCGACGACAGGTAGTCCGCGTAGATACGGGCGATCTCGGTGTGTAGCAAAGCCTTCTCTGCGGTTTCGAGCCGTTCAAATTGTCTCATGGCATAGTCGAGATACACATCCTCAGTGTAGTCTTCCACAGTGAAATGCATCACTTTCTGGCGGTAGAGGATGGTCTTCAGCAGCTGAGGCTGGTTTTGGTCTTGGATGGCTTGTTTCTCGATGTCGTCGAGGACTTTGCCTGCCGATTCGGGCAAGTCGTTTTTGAAATGGTCATTAAAGAGTTCCCACATGGCTTCGTAGTTGTTTTTGGGTGAGTTTTGAGTGTTATGGTTCGGGTTGACGTTTTGGTTCCTGAACGAGAGGAACAGCACGGCGGCAATGGCGATCACTGCCGTGATGAGAAGGCTGCGTTTCATGGTCTTGCTTTTTATTGTCACAAAAATAGTAAAAACTGCAAATAGTGTGCAAAAATCAGAGGCAATGGCTGTTTTTTTTCTTATTTTTGCCTTCTTTATAAAAAATGGGATTTATGCAGGGTTTATCAGACATTCAAATTCCTGTCGAGGAAGAGCTTCGGCAGTTTGAGTCTTCCTTTCAGGCTTTGATGACCAGCGGGTTGGTTTTTAATGATGCTGCTGGACGTGAAACATTTGCCAAAGGGGGGAAGCGTCTTCGTCCACTATTGGTGTATCTCTGTGCCAAGCTTTTCGGTAACCCTAACGATTCAACCCATCGCGCCGCCTTGTTTGTGGAGACGCTTCACACTGCCACCTTGATTCACGATGATATCGTTGACGATTCGGAGGAACGTCGGGGTCATCCCGCCCTTCATGTGTTGTTAGACACGCCCACGGCTGTCCTGACGGGCGACTATCTTCTCGCCAAATCAATGAGGTTGCTTTCTAATCATGAAGATCTTCCTCTTCTTCAGGAGTTGTTGACCACGATACTGGCCATGAGCGAAGGAGAGCTGATGCAGAGAATGGAAGGGAAACAGGAGATAGGAGACAAGAGACAAAAGTATCTGGAGGTGATTAAAAGGAAAACATCGATGTTGTTTCGTTCTTGTTGTGTGGTGGGGGCGATGTCGGTGAAGGCGTCTTCGGAGGGCCTTGCGTTGATGGCCGACTTTGGATTGAATCTGGGTCTTGTCTTTCAGATGCGTGATGACCTCCTTGACCGAGATGACTTGGATGCTGTAGTCTTTGCGGAGGAGCTGCTGCCTCAATATTTGGAAAAGGCTCAGAGGGTTTTGAATTGTCTGGATGCCGTGGTTGAGAATCACAAATCGATAGAGACTTTAAGCGCATTACTTGACTACTGTGCCTTTCGTAGAATACCTTAATTGAGTCCGTTAAGCTATTGATACACAACATTGTAATGATCCAACGAATAGTATCAATGTTCGGGGCAGCCCCGGATTTGAGCTTAAATCAACCAAATATCAAAGAACTTTTATTTTATTGCGTTAAATCCGCCGCTTAATACTTAATAATTTAACGAACTATTGTAGTAAAGAATAGTAGTGAATAGTTGTAGTAGTAAAATACATATTTCAAGAAAAATATATAAATATTTTTTGAAAAAACTAATTATCTATGAACAAATCAAAAATATATGTATTTTTGCGATAAATAGAACTACTATGAGTGACATTCCAAAAGGTCGGACAAAAGACGATATCAAAGTTCGAGAGAAACTTATCAAGGAATTTTATTCCCAATGGATTTCGGAGCATCCTGACAAAAGGGTTTGGAATCGTGACCTGGGCTCGTTTATCCAAGTGAAATACTTGTCCATTAACGAGACTTATGAGAAGGCGGCACGCGACTACAAATCAACGCTTGCTGTTTTCCGTCTATCAGAAATACTCGAAAACGCAATTTCGATAGATGAGAAAAATATCAATCGAAATACCAAAAACCAAAAACAATTTGAAAAGCTAATTATACTTAAATATGGTGAAGTGAAACTCACGGTCGGACTTCAGCGGTCAAATCGTGAAATGGTTCAATATTGCATCACCGTCCCACATGAACCTGGTTCAAAAAACAAAACCATCACGGAAAAGTGATGGCTCGTTTAGGTTGAGGCTCGAAACGACCGCAAAGGCCATAAAGGTTGTCGTCCTTTCTGCGAATTCCTCTAATTGACGATGCAAAAATACATCTTTTTTTGGTCTCCGCAACTTAAATCAACCAAATATCAAAGAACTTTTATTTTTAAAAGCTAATTATTCAAATTTCGCTAGTGCTCTCCAGTGCCGCCCCGAAAGGGCAATAAGCTAATAGCTGTTGGCTTTTCAGGCCGTTTCGCTATCCCATTTTCTCCTAATTCCTAATTCTCCCCGCCACCTCACTGGCTATAATCTTCCTCCCTGTTTCATAATAATGCTCCGTGGGCCAGGAACGGTCGATGAACTCAATGTCGCGTACCGCCTCCAAATTGTTGACTACTGTGACCCCCCGCGCCTCATAACGTTTTACCAGATACTCCACATTCTCCCGCATCAAGAATAGTAGGTCGTCGCCTACCAGCTCTTGAGCACGGTCGGTGTTCTCCGCCAAGATGTTGAACACCAGCTTCCACCCACGTTTCTCAGCTAACTTCACGATGCGGTCGAAGTCCTTGACCCTCGGATTGTCATCGCGAATCTGAAACGCATAGTTCTTGATGAAATGCGAGGTCAGCTCGGTCATGGCTTGGTCGCGGTTGCCCAAACTGTCTTTAACGCCTTCGTAAGCAATAGCCCGGTTCCATTCTCTCGTGGTTTTGTAAGGAAAAGGATACGGGAAACATAATGGGGTCTTTGTCCAACTGTCCTGAGCTTTTTGACCCCATTCGTCTTTGGTATGAATGGGATAGGCTTTGAAAGCTAATAGGGCTCTTTTCATCAAGGGAGGATAACCTTTCATCAACACGAGCTTCTTCTGTAGCGCGGTCTCCAGCGACGAATAGATCCAATTGGCACCAAACGACCTTAGGTTCATCGTCACCACAACGGTGTGGATTTGGTTCCCTTCTGGGATGTTCCTAAGTAGATAATAATAGACTTCTGCATGTGCCGCGTCTTGGGTGATGTCGCCGCAACGCACCCCTGGAAGCTGCTCGGCAATCATCTCGCTGATCTTTCGCTTGTCTTTGTCCTTGTATCCGTAGGTCTTGTTCGACGACTCACCTAAATACACCAACTCGCAGCTGTCAGCAGCCACTTGCCACGAGGAAACAACGAGGTCGGAATGCTCTAATAAATCATCTCGATAAAACCACTGGGTATAAATCCAGTTCATCAGCACTAACAACGCGGCAATCACGGTGATATGAATCAGAAGTTTCTTCATGGCTTCAGAATTGGAAATAGATGAATGGGAAATTGTTGACACTGGAGAAGACAATGGTGAGGAAAACCATCAAGGCACAGATGGACCATCGTAACAAGACGGGTTTGTCCTCGCACCAACTATCGAAACGACGGCCTCTGAGGATGATATCGGAGAGCATGAACAGCCCCAGGAAGAGCCATAACTTTGGGTCGATGACAAGTTGTCTCCCTCCATCGAACTGGCTGAAAGCGGCAGTGAACATGGCCTTCATATTAGCGAAGTCGGTGGAACGGAACATCACCCAGAACAAGGTGACGAGTAAAAAGGTTCTGACAACACCCAAGAGATTGAGCAAGCCTTGGATGAACCTGCTATGAGATGGAATCCCTGACGGTTCTTTCTTGCCAAAGGAGCTCCTTAAGGCTTTCTCGATAATGTGGAGCAACCCGTGGGCAAATCCCCAGAAGAGGAAAGTCCAGTTGGCTCCATGCCAGATGCCGCTCAGCACAAAAACAACCAGGATGTTATACATCCATCTGCCAAACTTCACCCGACTGCCTCCCATCGGGATATACACGTAGTCGCGGAACCAGGTGGACAACGAGATGTGCCAGCGATGCCAGAACTCGGCGATGTTTTTCGAGAGGTAAGGAGAACGAAAGTTGTCGCTGATTTCGTAACCCATCAATAGGGCACTGCCTAAGGCGATGGTGGAATAACCAAAGAAGTCGCCATAGATTTGGAAGGAATAAAACACCATGGCGAGCCAAACACTCCACGAGTTGTATTCCTCGGGATGGGCATATACCTCATCCACATACCCTCCTAAGTTGTCAGCCACCACCATCTTGATGAAAAAGCCAAAGAGGATGAGCCTTAAGCCTCTCGCAAGGTTGTTCTCGTTGAATGACTTCTCCTCGTGTAGCTGCCGGAGCAGATTGCCCGGACGCTCGATGGGGCCAGTGACCAGCTGTGGGAAGAACATCACATAAAGGGCATAATAGCCGAAATGCCGTTCCGCTTTTTGGTTCCCGCGGTACACCTCAATCACGTAACTCATGCTTTGAAAAGTGTGGAACGAGAGCCCGATGGGCAGTATCAGCTTGACGCTGGTGTTCACATTTAAACCCAACGATTGGCACAATGCCACCACACTGTCGTTAAGGAAACCCAAGTATTTAAAGATGAAAAGCACCAAAAGCGTGGAAGTGATGCTGATGACCATCCATCGCTTTTTTTTCTTGGGGCTGTCGGCGTCTCTCTCCATCAACAGTCCAGCCGAGTAGTCGATGATGATGGTGACAAGCAGGATAAGGATATATTTCGGCACGAACCACATATAAAACACGCAGCTCGCCGTCAATAACAAAATCCACCGGTGGCGATGCGGTATCAGATAATACAGCACCACCACCAGTGGTAGGAAAATCAAGTATTCAATAGAGTTAAAAACCATTCTTATTTGAATGCGTTTTCGCTTAATCCCTTACCGCTAAGAGCCAGGTCTTTCATGTAGCCAGGCACCTCTTTGCCGAGATACTTATCGACATACAGTTTGGCGAGGTATTGGCCGAGCATGAAGCCGTGGCCGCGCAAGCCTGTAAGGATACCGACCTCTGGATCGACGATGTAACGCGGCTCGGTGTAACGGCCAGCCCAGCAAGCCAGGAAACTCACCTCGCCCAAGTTAGGAATCCACTCGGCGAAGACCTCGGAGACGATCTCCAAGAACTCCTTGCTGTTGTACTTGATGTTCTGGCGTGCCTCGTAGGCGTCGGTGTCGGGGCTGGCGCAGCCGATGATTTGGCCGGTGTGAGCCCACTGCTGTCCATAAACAGCGCTGAAGCCCTTGTAGTGACGGCGGTCGATGATCATGTCAAGCGGGCCTCCGTTGGGTCCCATCATAGGTAAGCGGCGCGTGATGAAAGCCTGGTGCTTCACGGGATAGAGTCCGGTGTCTAAGCCTAACATGTCGTTGAACTTCTCGGCGCCCCAACCCATCGCGTTGACGAAGTGGTCGCAGGTGTATTCGATGAACTCGCCCTCGTGAGTGCGTACCAAGGTGACGTAGTGTCCGCCTACCTTCTGCACATGGAGAAGCTCGCAGTCCTCGAAATAGCGTCCGCCTTGCTGCACGCCAATCCAACGGATGTAGTCGATGACTCTACCAGGTGTGGCCTGCCAGCAGTCGCGGGTAATCAAAGCGTGGCTGTAGGTGTCCTTGCTGTCGTCCCACAGTGGTGAGATTTCCTTCTTGAAGTCCTTGCGCTCAATCATATAGGCATCACTCCAGGCGCGGGAGGCGTCGAGGGAGTTGTAGGTGGCCTCGTCATGCACCAAGTTGACATAATGCGTCAAGTGGTAGTTGATGTTGTGTTCGGCCTGCATCTTCTTGAAAATCTCGTGGTTATGCACGGCGATATCAGCGATATCGGGGTTGGAGAAGGCCGGACGGCCACAACCGATGAAACGCCACGAAGCGCCACGACTGTAGTTGATCAAAACGGGCTTCTTGCCGGCTTCCGAGCAATAGCGGGAAAAGGCGCTACCCGCGATGCCGCCACCCGCGATGAACAC
>JAEEGL017239391.1_pt1 | contig 19267 bp, 20 predicted proteins | sample 9134231 | NCBI WGS metagenome assembly JAEEGL01 (sample SAMN16246548, study PRJNA631951) | gut metagenome | biome: gut microbiome; feature: rumen; material: fiber-attached | host: Bos | place: Iran: Karaj | collected 2018-10 | reverse complement strand
TTATCTGCCATTGCTACAAGATCTTCTGCACGGTCACGCAGAAGCATACCCTCATCGGTAAGTTTGATGGAGAAACTGTGACGGGTAAACAGTTTTTTACCCAGTTCATCTTCAAGTGATTTTAAGACCTTTGATAATGTCGGTTGTGTAACATGCAGGATTTCCGCAGCGTGTGACATGTTTTCTTCTCTTGCAACCGCAAGAAAGTAGCGAAGATTCTTTATTTCCATCTTAGTAGTTCCTCTCTATGATATGCTATTATGGAATATCACGATATTCATTTTATTCATTAGCGAAGATCGTGTCAATGCATTATTCTTAAATCAGAAAGACAAAAGAAGATCCTCCGGAGCGTGTAAAGACGGAATAGGATGCAAAAGCTGACCGGTCCAATCCCTACTTTAAAACCGCTGTAAACCGCATAGTACACCTAAAACAACCGGAGCTCACCTTCATCAGATGAGCTCCGGTATTTTTATGCATTATTTGATTATTCTTTGTCTCAGATCTTGAAGAAGGAAACAGCCTCGAGCATCTCTTCGTTAACCTTTCTCATTTCGGTGGTAGCAGACTTGGTATCCATGCAGGCATCGGTAACGGTCTGGCAGGATGCGGCAACTTCCTGAGCGGAAGCACCGAGTTCTTCCGAAATGGCGCCAAGATCCGATGTGGATTTTGTCAGCTCGGTCTTGATGTTGTCAAGCTCATTTGTCATCTGTCTGATGGTATCGATCTCGCTAATGGAGATCTCTACGGAATCGGAGAGAAGATTGAACTTGCTCTGGGCATTTTCGATATCGCTCTGTTCGGTCGTGATAACATTATAAACGCGGTTGGAGATCTCAACGGTTCCGTTTGACTGAACGATGACATTCTCGATTATCTCCCTGATCTCCTTAGCTGATTCGGCGGAGGAATCTGCAAGGTTTCTGATCTCATTGGCGACAACCGCAAATCCTCTTCCCGCTTCTCCTGCACGTGCGGCCTCGATGGAGGCATTAAGCGAAAGAAGGTTTGTCTGAGCTGCGATGGACTCGATCGCCTCCACAGCTGTGTTGATGCTGGAAATTGCCTTGTTTGTCTCGTCGATCTTGGCGGTGATCTCTTCCATAGCCTCGACAGATTCTTTTGATCCGGCATAAACAGCCTTCATGCAGTCGGTAGCTTCGTTGTTGGCAGACTTAATTGTTTCGGATGCTTCAAATAGTTTCACAACATTGCTGTTAAGCTGTTCAATGTTCTCGCCGAGATCTGCTGCCTTTTCTGCCATGGTCTGGGCGTTTTCGGCAACACTCTGGGATGTTTCGGCAACTTCATTTACAGCGATGTTGATCTGTGACACGGATTCAACGTTGTTGTTTGTCTTTCCGTCAACACTGATTATCGATTTGTCCAGCGTAACAGCAGCATCCTTAACGGAACCGATGGACTTGCTGAGGGCTGCCCTGAGAGCATTAAAGGATGAAAGAATACTCGATGTTTCCTGAATGCGGCTCTTAGTGTCGCACTCAGCAGTAACATCACCTTCACTTAACCGGTCGAGTGATGCTGAAAGTTTGATCAGCGGAACAGCTATGACACGGGACATTATAACAGCCAATACGGTAAACAGAATGATGGAGGCGGTAACTATGAGTATGATGAGTGTTTTGATCGCATTGATGCTATAAACAACTTCGTTTTCATCTGCGGTAAGAACAGCTATATAGTTTTCATTATTGCCGATGTAAAAAGCAGCATACTTGTTCTTTCCTGCGTTGTAGTATTCAAGAACATCGGGAGCGGGATGGGAACCTGCAGCTATGTCTTTAAGAAGACTGTTTACTGCTTCGTTTTCTACAGTCGTGCCCATTTTTTCCGGCTTGGGATGATGAACAAAAGTACCGTTTCTGTCTACGAAATAAATATATGAAGTTGAAAGACCGAGGGCAGAAACGTCTGAGATTTCCTCGGCAATTGCGCTGACATAGAATGCACCGCCAACAAATCCGATTGGGGTATTTCCGTCATATACAGGGGCATATATGGACATGATGAGCGCACCCGATGCAGGGCTTGTCATGATACCTGTGTTATATACTCCTCCTTTTGTGGCTGTAAGAGAATTCTGGAGACTTGTAAGCTTGTCACCGCTTCTTAAAGTAACACCGATGATGCCTGTGCTGGGGTGTGTATACACTTTTGAACCCCAATCGGCGATATACAGACCTTCCCAGCCCTCAAGTTTGCTGAAGTAATCAAGGGTATACTCCTGGGCTTTGGCCTGAAGATCGGAATCGTTGGGATTTAGAAGGACATCTTTTACTTCCTTTGCAGTCGCGTATCCAAGTAACATGGTCTCATTTTTTGATACGATGGTGTCAAAAGATGAACCGACATTTGTGATTATCTGGATAAATGAATTTCGGGAACTCTTTGTGATGCCTTTACTGCTTCGGTCTATGGAAATGAGACCGATGGTAAGAGACGAGATTAAAATGGGAATTACAACCAGTAAGATCAGGGTTACGGTGATGGAGATCTTGCTCTCTTTAACCTGTGCCTGACCGCGGGTAGAACTTGAAGAACTGCTTACAGTGCTTGCTGCCATAATACATGTCTCCTTTGCTTTGTAAAATTATACGTACATTATAGTACAGAAATGGAAATTTTTAAACTATAAAGTTAAAATTAAAGCACTATCGAAGTTTTTAAGAGAAATAAGAAATTTGTTTACACAAACCGGGATTTGCGTTATGCTTTGGTTTGAAAGGTGAGGAAAGAATAGAAAAGAGGAATATATGGGACTTTTCAGATCGAAAGCAGAAAAAGAACTTGATAAGATAATACAGAGTCTTGAAATGAATATGTCCAATAACTACAAGGACAATGCTCAGGACGATCTTAAGGAGTTGGAAAGCAAACTGGACGAGCTCCGAAACAACGGCCAATTAAAAGGGGCGGTCCTTTCAAAGTATGGATCGATCCTCGGCAGATATAAAGAATCTTTGAAAGGATACAGCCATAAGGATCAGAAGCCTTATTGGACTTAACGGGAACAGGATCTATGAACATACAGATTTTCGGCACGAAGAAGTGCAACGACACTAAGAAAGCAGAGCGTTTCTTTAAAGAGCGCGGCATCAAATATCAGTATATCGACATGAAAGAAAAAGGCATGTCGAAAGGCGAGCTTACCTCAGTTGCCCAGGCCAATGGCGGCATTGATAACATGATCGATCAAAATGCCAAAGATAAGGATACGCTTGTGCGGATACAGTATATGGCTGAAGAGGACAAGCCTGATAAGATCCTTGAAAATCAGCATATCATAAAGACGCCGGTCGTCAGAAACGGAAAGCAGTCCACGCTTGGCTATCAGCCGGATGTGTGGAAGAAGTGGGAATAGAAGACCACGAATGTGAATTCAGGAGAAAAAAGATGTTAGCTATAAGAAAAGCAAATCCCGCAGATCTTGACAGGATCATGCAGATATACAGGATAGCTCAGGATTTCATGATCGAAACGGGAAATCCGAATCAGTGGAGGCATTCTCATCCCTCGGAAGAACAGATAAAGAAAGACATTGATGAGGGTATCTGTCATCTGATCTGTGAAGACGGGATCATACACGGGGTCTTTGCATTGTGTGAAGGAGAGGACCCCACGTACAGTTACATAGAAGACGGTAATTGGCTCAATGATGACACATACGTCACGATACACAGGATCGCCGGGGACAGGCAGGTTCACGGTATTCTCGAGACCGCTGTTGCTCACTGTAAAACCTACGCAGACAGCATCAGGGTAGACACCCATCATGATAACGCTGTCATGCAGGGAGCTCTCCATAAACTTGGCTTTGAACGGTGCGGGATCATTTATCTTAAGAATGGCGAGCCAAGAGTTGCATTCCAGTGGTATAAGAAATGAAAACCAAGAGACCCGATCGATTGGGCCTCTTTTTTAATGTACATCTTGATAAATGGTACTTAAGTGATTATAATATCAATTTAGTTAGTGGTGACTAACAAAAAAACAAGGCAGACATCAGTGATCATAATCTCTCGGGGAGTTAAAGGGATGAAAGGTGAGAAAATGGCAGATAAGATTCAAAACGCATATCATGCTTCAAAGAATATATATGATGATGTACTGACACAGGGGAATGTTTTCAGCAGGATGTATATACGCTTCTTTTGGAGCGGAACAGATGATAATGAGATTGCAAGGAAGGTATTGTCCTATGTGCCGGACGATTTCTCGGGGGAGTTGCTTGATGTCCCCGTAGGAACTGCGGTATTCACGGAAAAGAAGTGGAGATCCTTAAGCAATGCAAGGATCACATGTCTTGATTACAGCGAGGATATGCTTCAAAAAGCAAAGACAAGATTAGGAGAATGTAAACATATTTCTTTTATACAGGGTGATGTCGGAGAGTTACCGCTTGCTGATGAAAGCTGCGATATTGTTATGAGCATGAACGGGTTTCATGCGTTTCCCGATAAGAAAAAAGCATTTAAAGAGACGAACCGCGTGCTTAAGAAGGGCGGCAGTTTTATTGCCTGCTTTTACATCAGGGGGAGATCAAAGCGGACGGACTGGCTTGTAAAGCATATCCTGGCAAAGAAAGGCTGGTTCACGCCTCCGTTTCCTACGGAAGAACAGCTTCTTGGAATACTCTGTAAGCTTTATTCAGAAGTGGAATATCATTTGGATGGGTCGATGGTTTACTTCAGATGCGTGAAATAAAAGAATACAAGCCCCGGAGGATGAGAAATGCTTAAGAAACCACTGTTCGTCAGGATCCTGCTGATAATATCGATCATAGCGGCCAATGTTTCAGTATCAGTTCCGCTGCTATACAGATGGAAAGAGAACGGGACTTTAATACCGTCTACGCAGGCATCTTCCGATATACCGGGGATCTTGCTTCAGAATCTTATGCTGACGGCGGTTCCGATCTTTATTTTTGCTATCTTTCTTTTGATCCTTAAAAAAGATTTTGCGAAAGAGATGTATCTTAGGATCAAAGGGAAATGGCAGTGGTTTGGCGTTTCTGCGCTGATCGTTTGTCTGATCGGGATACTTGTATATCACCTTATGACACAGGAAGATAAGGTCACAGCGGCATTTCTGCTGTTTTATTATGTTGGTTTTATCGCCTTTACAGAGGAATTATTATGCAGGGGTGCGTGTACATATCTGCTGAAGAATGAGAAGACGCTGATACGATTTCTTGTTCCGAATCTTTTGTTTGCTGCGATGCATATTTTTAATTATTCGGGATGGGAGACATTGACGGGTGAGTATGTCATAAAATTCCTTAGAAGTGACATGATATTTATTTTTGGCGTTGGATGCATTAACCAGGCACTGAAAGAGAAAACGGGCACGCTCTGGATCCCCATATTGCTCCATGCGGCATGGGATTTTGCGCTGGCGTACAAATGATACATTCCTGACACAAGAAAATTAAATAAAATCAAGATATGTATTGATTTTATTCCTGACAAATGTTATTATGGCATAGTTAGCGACAACTAACTATGCCATAACCTTTTGATAAGAGATCGTAAAACTCCGCACAAAAAGCGGAGTTTATAATTAGCGTATAGTTAGTCACAACTAACAAGTGGCAAAAGAAAACGTTACAAGCGAGGAAGATCATGTCAGAACAACTGTTCATAGAGCACTGCTCACCGACTCTTGCAGGTATAAAAGCAGGAAGCATGTTTTCGGTAAGTGTTACCGACGATACGGATATAAACACGGAAATAAGGGAGGTCAACAAGGCTCTCAAGGGCAAGGGGCTGCGTGTCATACCGTTAAAAAAGACAAATAAGTACGCTCTCATATATCTTTATCGCCCGACTCACCTGAAAAGGGACCTTAATGATCCGCATGCCCTGAGCATTCTTAAGAAAAGAGGATATAAACCCCAGGATCCGGAACATTGCATAGTGCAGCTGGTCAGGCATCTGAAGAGCGATAAGTCCTTTCCGCACGAGATCGGTCTGTTCCTCGGATATCCGCCCTCGGATGTGGAATGCTTTATGAAACATCCCTGTGAGGGTGTTAAATGCTGCGGATGCTGGAAGGCGTATTCGGAACCTGAAAAGGCACAAAAGATGTTTATCAGGTTCAAAAAGTGCAAAGAAGCATTTCGCGAGATGAATAAAAACGGTAAATCCCTGGCACAGCTGGCTGTAGTAACATGCTAAAAGTGTCGGGTATAAATAATAAAAATTTTAGGAGGATACTCATATGAGTAAAGTAGCAGTAGTTTTTTGGAGCGGAACCGGCAACACCGAAGCAATGGCTGGCGCTGTAGAGGCAGGTGCCAAAGAGAAAGGCGCTGAAGTCACCGTATTCGGACCGGATGACTTCTCAGCCGATAAGGTTGCAGAGTTTGACGGCATAGCATTCGGATGTCCTGCCATGGGTGCAGAGGTACTCGAAGAATCATCATTTGATCCGATGTTTACGGATGTCGAGGGTTCACTTTCCGGTAAAAAAATAGCTCTTTTTGGATCTTACGGCTGGGGAGACGGCCAGTGGATGAGAGATTGGGAAGAGAGATGCAATGCGGCGGGAGCTCAGCTTGTCTGTGACAGCGTTATGGCAAACAATGAGCCGGACAACGATGCACTTGAGGGGTGCAAGAGCTTGGGAGCGGCATTGGCGTAACGGATAATTGGATCACAAATGATTTAATGGAGATTTTTCTTTATATCGATGCCCCCAAATGTTATAATACTACAGTGAAAGTATCTAAGTTATTTTACAGAATAGCTTAGATATTTTTTTTTAGACCGGAAATGACCTACAAAAAAGGAGGACACACACAATGGACAACTTTAACTTTTATTCACCTACTTTTTTTGCATTTGGTAAAGATACGGAGGCGGAGGCCGGGGAACTGGTCAAGCGCTTCGGCGGGAGCAAGGTCCTGATCCATTACGGCGGCGGAAGCGTTGTAAGGTCCGGACTTCTTGACAGAGTGAAGGCTTCCCTTGATAAATCTGGAATAGGCTATGCGGAGCTGGGCGGAGTTAAGCCCAATCCGAGAAGCGGCCTTGTTTACGATGGGATCGAACTCTGCAAAAAGGAAAACGTTGATTTCATACTTGCGGTAGGCGGAGGAAGTACCATCGATTCCGCCAAAGCCATAGCTGCAGGTGTTCTTTACGACGGCGATTTTTGGGATTTCTATACGGGAAAGATGATCGAAGAGGCTCTTCCCATAGGTACCATCCTTACAATAGCGGCAGCGGGAAGCGAAGGAAGCCCGGATTCAGTCATAACAAAGGAAGAAGGCATGTGCAAGAGAGGCGCCAGCGGAGATGCCATAAGACCTAAATTCAGTATCCTGAACCCCGCTCTCACACAGACTCTTCCGCCATATCAGACAGCTGCGGGCATCACGGATATCATGGCGCATCTCCACGAGAGATATCTTACAAACACAAAAGATGTGGAAGTAACGGACAGACTTATTGAAGGACTTCTTCTCACCATGATCCATGAGGGACCGAGGGTCATCGCAGATCCCAATGATTATGAAGCAAGGGCAAATATCATGTGGGCAGGCATGATGGCTCACAATAACGCGGTCGGCGTGGGCAGAAGTCAGGACTGGAACAGCCACAATATTGAGCATGAGCTTTCCGCGCTTTATGATTGCGCTCACGGTGCAGGCCTTGCGGTCACAATGCCTGCGGTGTTCAAATATGTTTATGAACATGACGTCATGAGATTCGCAAAGCTGGCGGTAAGAGTATGGGGATGCCAGATGGATTTTGATCATCCCGAAATAACGGCGCTTAACGGAATAGCATCCCTTGAGAACTTCTTAAGATCCATCGGGATGCCTCTCAATTTTGCGGAACTGGGCGCAAAGGAAGAAGATATACCTAAGCTTGTGGAGGCGCTTTGCTACGGCGACGGAAGAACGGGAAGCATATCCGGTTTTGTAACGCTCAGCGCGGAGGACTGCACCAAGATATACAAGATGATGGTTTAAGATGCGTGTTGAGCCGGAAAGACGGGCTGTAGTTATCCGAAAAGGAGTGATTGCATGGAAGAGAAAGGAAGAGGAAAAACTGTCATAAAACAGAATCAGTATTTAATATCGCTGTATAAGAGCCGCAGCATCGTCGCACTAGTCGCCGGCGTTCTGATAGTCTTCTGTGCGTTCATAGCGATAGCAATGGCCTTGCAGAACGCTGTTATTGTGGCCTCTGATGAGAGCCGTCTGTTTTATTTTACTACCGAATCAAATGCCCTTTCCGGCTTAGCGGCAGCCTTTATGATCCCTTATGCCATAGAAGGGATCAGAAAGAAGCGATTTGCTCTTCCGCGCTGGCTGGTAGTGTTCCAGTATGCCGGGGTCTCCTGTGTGGCAATAACAATGGTCTCAGCGATGCTTATCATCCTGCCGTATAAAGGCATTTCGGCATTCAGCGGATCTGATTTTTGGCTGCATCTGATCACACCGCTGTTGGCGATCGTTTTGTTCGCAAGTGTGGAGACGGGAATAATTCTTAAGCGCGTACACATAGTCATAGCCCAAATACCTTATTGGCTGTATGCGACCGTATACTTTATCAATGTCGTCATCATAGGTAAGGAAAACGGAGGATGGAATGACTTCTACCATACAACGGATATCTTTCCCTGGTGGGTGACTTTGATCCTGATGCTTACCATCGGCCTTGCGGTTACGGCTGTGATGAGGGTGATCCATAACAAGTATGCGGTTAAGAGCATTAAACGGCTTACGATGAACTGGGGCGAACACATGGATCGCACTGAGCTCTGTATTGAGGCCTTTGGACTGGGACGTTACATGGGCATACATTCCGATTACTGTGACCTGGTCATTCCCATTGATGTGTTCTGCATGATGGCAGACAGGTATGATGTTACGGTCGGTGAACTGTCCAAAGCATTCGTCAAGGGAGCTGTGGATGCGATAAAGGAGAGACAAGCCACATGAACAACAGGCCGGAGGTTTTGGCCAATGGGATATTTTTTATCGCCGGTACTGCGATGAAAATATAATAGCGTTGTGTGAAAAGGGCAAGAGGTATATTATTAAACTGAATTGCGAACCCGGAGAAGCTTTCCGGTGGTGTATGGAGAATGGAAAGTTATGAAAAACAAAAAGCAGGGCAATAACTGGACGGCATATTATGATCCCGATACAAAAAGATATTTTGCCGAGATCATGTACACCAGCCGTGAGGGCAGGGAACAGTACGACTATGAGATCTCCCGGGATATATACGACAGGCTTGGGACCTTTGGTGACGACGTGGAAAACGAAAGGCTGATCAAGGAAGCGAAGATGACGTATTCCTTTGAAAACACCATGTACGGAACCCTCGGCCCGGAGAGAACGGTCTGGGATGAGGAAGCAGACGAAGCCATGAGAAAATGTGTAAATAAGAAATCCGGTAAGAGGTCTAAGGATAAATGAACACATCGGATAATAAAGCCGAAAAGAAAATAGGGAAATTATACGATATACATTGCCCGTCATGCGGCGCGCCTGCGTATTACGACATTAGAAAGCATATGTACGATTGCAGCTACTGCGGGGGCAAAGTCGGGATAGACAGGGCAAAGAGCGAGCACAAGGGCTTTCGCGAGATAAGCCGGAAGAAAAAGCGTGAAGCACTGAAGAATTTCGAACTTCAGAAGGCGGTGTGCACGGGCTGCGGAGCGGAGATCGTATTCGATGCCGGCGAAGCGGTGGCAAATTGCGCCTTTTGCGGCAGATCTCTTGTAAGAAAGGCATTTGTAAATGCCGACGACATACCGGAACTGATCGTGCCTTTCTCATTAACGGAGACTGAGGCACAGGGGATCCTTGCCGACTGGTGCGAGAAGAATAAGAGAAAAAAGGAAGCCCGCGAGATAAGCAAAAAGATCAAAGATCTTAAAGGCTTTTATCTTCCCTACGAACTGGTGAGAGGCCCGGTCAAGTGCAGTGTGTTCCGCATAGACGGCGGCAGCATATATGATTGCGAAGGCTTTGTTGACAAAGTATTTGTAAATTGCTCCAAGAAGCTTGACAACAGTGTTCTGGATGCCATGGAGCCCTTTGAACTTGATGATCTTAAGGAATTCGATTATGCTTTTGTTGCGGGACACCAGGTAAAGACAGGCGATATTGAAGACACTGAACTCGTAAGGCGTGCGGCTCTCGAGGTCGGAGAGGATTACAAACCTGTCATCAGGAAAACACTTGAAACCAAGGCAGTGGGCGTAACGGCTTACTGTAATGACGTACTGAGGATGCCTGTGCTGTTACCGGTATACTATCTTTTCTTTGACGGATACATGGCAGCGGTAAACGGACAGACGGGCAAGGTCAGCGTGCGCGCCCGGAAAGACTCGAAATACCTGCTCCTCCCCTGGTGGCTCAAAGCGATACTTGCGACGATAGTAAGCGCTGCAGGCGTGACCCTTGGAATGTTCCTTTTCGGCGCAGAGAAAGACCTGATCATTGCGGCGGGCGGAAGCGTTGCCCTGATCCTTATATTTGTTTTCTTTACGGCCTACAGCCAGCAGAAAGAAGATACATTCGGCCTGGAATATTACCGGAAGATATTCACCTCCAAAGGCGGGCCCTATAAACGTCAAGGAAAACAGCTGGTTCAGACAAAAGAAGAGCGCGTGAAACCAGTGACAAAGCCGGTGTTTTATATGAATTTGGCCGGATCCAAGCAGGAGGTTGAACTTAAGTTCACGACCGTATACAGAGTGATCAGGGCTATTGCCATCATGTTTGCCGTGATCTTTCTCCCGGTGATTTTCGCACTTCTTATAAACGGTTTTAACTTTTCTCAGTTAAACCTCGGAGGTTCCGCAGTCTGGTTTTGCATAGCGGTGCCCCTTGCGCCCGTATTTCTCATCAAATACGGCAGAATGGATATATACGACAACCCGTGGATATATATCGTCGGTAACGACGGGAAGAAGAGAAGGTACAAGCCGAAACGCAGTCCGGTGGAAACAGAGGACATCAAAGAATTTTTAAAAGATATGTTTAAGCCGCCGCTTCTCTGGCTGACACTGTTCCTTCTGTTCCTGTTTGGCACCATGGTATATCTTACGGCTTTCGGATGGGTAGAATAGGAGCTTTAATGAAAGAAATAAACGAAACAGAAAAACAGCACAAAGCGGAAGAAAGCATCAGAAAGAAATTCCACAAGCAGCTGTTTACGCCGTTTGCAAAGGCATGCAAGGAATATAAGCTTATCAGCGAAGGCGACAGGATCGCGGTATGCATATCCGGCGGCAAAGATTCCATGCTCATGGCCAAGCTCTTTCAGGAGATACAAAGACACAGACAATGCAACTTTGAACTGACCTTTCTTGTGATGGATCCCGGATATAACAGGGAAAACAGGGAACTCATCGAAAGCAACGCCGCATCTCTCGGTATCCCGGCCACCATATTTGAGAGCACCATATTCGATGCCGTTGACACTATTGAAAAGAGTCCCTGCTATATATGCGCCAGAATGCGCCGGGGATATCTTTACAGCAAGGCTAAGGAGCTGGGCTGCAATAAGATCGCTCTCGGTCATCACTATGATGACGTTATCGAGACCATCCTCATGGGAATGCTTCACGGAGCGCAGATACAGACCATGATGCCGAAGCTTCACAGCACAAATTTCGAAGGGATGGAGCTGATAAGGCCGCTTTATCTTGTACGCGAGAGCGATATCTGTGCGTGGAGGGATTATAACGAGCTTCGTTTCCTGCAGTGCGCGTGCCACTTTACGGAAACATGTTCTACTTGCCATGAGGACGAAGAAAGCATATCCAAGAGACTGGAGACAAAGAAGCTCATCGCGGAACTCAAGAAGAACAACCCCTTCATCGAATCAAACATATTTAAGAGCGTGGAGAATGTAAATCTTGATACGCTCATCGCTTACAAGAAGGACGGAGTGCGGCATCATTTCCTGGATGAGTATTAGATGGCAACGATGCTATGTAGAGACTCGCTTGCGAGGCTCGTAAATCGTTGCTTAGATCATAATTTTTATCTTTTTTTACTTTCAAAAAAGTACTTGACAAAATGAATTGCGTACAATATAATTGAGAAAAACTAAAACTTGCGAAGGAGGAACTTAATATGATCTATGATTATGATGTAACCAAAGGAAACGGTGAGAAGCTCAGCCTGTCCGAATACAAGGGCAAGGTGATCATGATAGTAAATACTGCGACAGGATGCGGATTTACGCCTCAGTACGAGCCCATCGAGCAGCTCTACAAGGATTACCACGACAAGGGACTTGAGATACTTGACATCCCCTGCAACCAGTTCGGCGGACAGGCACCCGGCAGCGATGCTGAGATCCATGAATTCTGCACACTCCACTATAACACTACATTCCCTCAGATGAAGAAGTCGGATGTTAACGGAGCAAATGAGCTCCCCCTCTATACATATCTTAAGGCACAGAAGGGATTTGAAGGCTTTGAAGAGAGTCAGTTCAAGCCCATCCTTGAGAAGATGTTCTCTGAAGCCGATCCGGAATGGGACAAGAAGCCTGACATCAAGTGGAATTTCACCAAGTTTATTGTGGACCGCGAAGGAAATGTTGTTGCGAGATTTGAGCCCACAGCTGACATGAAGAAGGTTGAAGACTGCATTAAGGCCCTGCTGTAAAGAAAGCGTGAAGATATGGAAAAACTGTTGGAGATCTCAAGGACCAGAAAGAGCTTCAGAACCTTTGACGAAAAGCCGCTGAGTGATGAACATAAGAATAACATCAGCGAATATATTAAAAATATACCCAATCCTTTTGACATCCCGGTAGAGTTTGTTTTGCTGGATGCGAAGGAATACGGTCTTTCAAGCCCCGTTTTAACGGGCGAGAGCCTGTATGTTGCGGGAAAGGTTGCAAAAAAGCCTTATGCGGATGTGGCCTTCGGGTATTCTTTTGAAAAGCTTGTCCTTTATGCGTGGACACTGGGTGTCGGCACCGTTTGGATCGGCGGCACGATGAAAAGGGATCTTTTTGAAAAGGCAGCGGGATTAAAAGACGGAGAGATGATGCCCTGTGTGAGCCCTCTCGGATATCCCGCAAAGAAGATGTCGCTCAAGGAAACGATGATGCGAAAGGGCATCGGTGCGGATTCCCGTATGTCAGGCGATAAGCTGTTTTTCTCGAACGAGTGGGGACATGCCCTCACCCCTTCCGACGACATGGCGGATATACTTGAAACAGTGCGCTGGGCTCCCTCTGCAGTAAACAAGCAGCCTTGGAGGATCGTATATAAAGACGGCCTGTATCACTTCTACGAAAAGAAGGACAGGGGATATGCCGGCGACGCCACCGGAGATCTGCAAAAGATCGATGTGGGCATAGCTCTCTGCCACTTTATGATGGGCGCGGAAGAGCGTGGCATGAAACCGGAGGTCCTGGTGGATGACCCGAAGATCGAAGTGCCGGGCGACGTGGAATATATTGTAAGTGTAAGAATTTAATATTGACAAATAGTCCCCCTCAGTATATACTACCGGATGGTAGGGGGGACTATTTTTTATTTGAAAGGCACATGAAATGAAGCAATATATAGTAACGGGGATGACATGCGCGGCGTGCCAGGCCAGAGTGGAGAAAGCGGTAGGAAAGGTTCCCGGTGTAAAGACCGTGACCGTTTCGCTCCTCACAAATTCCATGGGTATTGAAGGCGAGGCAGAGGAAGCCGATGTCATCAGGGCTGTGGAAGAAGCAGGCTACGGCGCGAGACTGAAAAACGGCCCGGAAACAAAAGAGAATAAAGATAAACAGGGCGCATCAAAACAACTTGCGGCTGAGGAAGAGGCGCTTAAAGATCATGAGACACCGAAGCTCGTGAAGAGGCTCATCTGGTCCGTTGGGTTCCTTTTGGTACTCATGTACCTCACCATGGGTCACAACATGCTGGGGCTCCCGGTCCCCGGGTTCCTTAACCACAATCACCTGGGACTTGCACTTACGCAGATGCTGCTCACGGTCATCGTGATGTATATAAACAGAGCATTCTTCATTTCCGGCTTTAAGACTCTCTTTCACTTAAGCCCCAACATGGACGCCCTTGTAGCCCTCGGTTCGTCTGTATCTTTCGGCTGGTCGTTGTATGTGTTTTTCAGGATGACCGTGATGATAACCGAAGGCACGCTCAATGCGGATCTTATGGATATGTATCACAGCGAGCTCTACTTTGAATCCGCCGCCATGATCCCTGCCCTTATCACTGTCGGAAAGACGCTGGAATCACTGTCAAAGGGAAGGACAACGGATGCGTTAAAGAACCTTCTTAAGATGGCACCGAAGACTGCAACCATTGAAAAAAACGGCACGGAAGTGGTTGTAGACATCGATGAAGTGAGACCGGGAGACGTGTTCATTGTAAAGCCGGGAGAGTCAATACCCGTTGACGGCACCATCATAGAAGGAAACACCGCTGTGGATGAATCCGCCTTAACCGGAGAGTCCATCCCCGTTGATAAGACAATGGGTGACACGGTCAGCGCCGCAACGATAAATCAGGCGGGATTCTTTAAGGCCGAAGCGAACCGTGTGGGAGAAGACACCACATTTTCACAGATAATCCGTATGGTGAGCGATGCGGCCGCAACAAAGGCACCCATCGCAAGGATCGCGGATAAGGTCTCGGGCATATTCGTTCCCGCAGTCATAGCCATAGCTGCTATTGTGTTCATCATATGGCTCGTTCAAGGCTCAGGAGTTACATTTTCACTTGAACGCGCAATCAGCGTCCTTGTTATAAGCTGTCCCTGCGCCCTCGGACTTGCAACTCCCGTTGCCATCATGGTTGGTAACGGTGTGGGTGCAAAGAACGGTATACTCTTTAAGACAAGCGAGTCCTTAGAGACCACAGGCAAAGTGCAGATCATAGCGCTTGATAAGACAGGCACCATAACATCGGGTAAGCCTGAAGTGACAGATATCATCCCCGCTGAAGGCGTATCTGCGGAAGACCTTGTATCAACCGCCTATCTCCTTGAAAGCAGGAGCGAACATCCTCTTGCAAAAGCCGTAGTAAATTCCGTAAAAAATCCGGAGTGTCCCGTGCACCCCGTGACAAACTGGAAAGCCCTCCCCGGAAATGGCATATCCGCAGAGCAGAACGGCGAGGCTTTGTATGCGGGCTCCGGCAAGTTTATCCGCACCATATGCAGTGTAACCAAAGATATTGAGGAAAAGGAAAAGAGCCTGTCCGAAGAAGGAAAAACACCTCTGTTCTTCGCGAGAAACGGCAAGCTCTCAGGCATTATCGCAGTTGCCGACGTCATCAAAGAGGATTCCGCAGGAGCCGTAAAAGAACTTCAAAATATGGGCATCGAAGTGGTGATGCTCACAGGAGATAACGAGAGAACGGCCAAGGCCATCGGAAAACAGGCCGGAGTCGACAGGGTCATTGCGGGAGTGCTTCCCGACGGCAAGGAAGAGGTTATCAAGAACCTTCAGAAATACGGTAAAGTCGCTATGGTGGGGGACGGCATCAACGATTCACCGGCTCTTACCCGCGCGGACATCGGCATAGCTATAGGCGCAGGTGCGGACGTGGCGGTGGACTCCGCAGACGTTGTCCTTATGAATTCCAAGCTTACTGATGTGGCGGCCGCAGTAAGACTGAGCCGCGGAACCCTTAGAAATATATACGAAAATCTTTTCTGGGCATTTGCCTATAACATAATACTTATACCCATGGCAGCGGGACTGTATCCCGGCATACGCATGAATCCCATGTGGGGAGCCGCCGCAATGTCCCTGTCAAGTTTCACGGTATGCATGAACGCGCTGAGATTAAATCTTTTCAAGACCCATGATGCGTCCCGTGACCGAAAGATCGGAAACAGGGTTTCGTTAAAAGAAACCTTTGAAAATGAAGAGATAAATGATAAAATGGAGGAACAAAAAATGACAAAGACACTTAAAGTTGAAGGAATGATGTGCGGACACTGTGAGGCACGTGTTAAGAAGGCACTTGAGGCTGTTCCGGGGGTAGAGAGCGCAGTTGCGGATCACAACGCAAATACCGCTGTTGTAACACTTAACGCGGATGTAGCTGACGATGTGCTTAAGAAAGCGGTTGAAGATCAGGACTACAAGGTTCTCGGCATTGAATAGGAGTTCCGGTATGACACACAAAATGACGGATAGATCGGCCACGCAGAAAAAAGCTCTGCTGAACCGCTTAAAACGTCTGGAAGGTCAGATACGCGGACTTGAAAAAATGATCGAGGACGACGCATATTGCAACGATATCCTTCAGCAGTCAATGTCCGCAGCTTCCGCGATAGACGGATTTAACGAAGAGCTCCTCAGCTACCACATGAAGGGATGTGTGACCGAGGGCATCAAAAACGGCGATGAAGAGATCGTGGACGAATTTTTAAAAACTGTACGTAAGCTCATGAAATGAGCCTTTTTCTAAATTTATAAAGTAACAAACAGGAATATAAAAGATCATGAGAAAGAACATAAAAGCAATAACTGCACTCATTCTTGCCGCTTCTGTTCTCACAGCCTGCGGCAGTGAAAATGCGGGAAAAACTACAGAACAACCCCTTGCGGCTACTGCAACGCCCACCGCAACGACCGAACCTACCAAGGCGCCGGAAACAACGGAAGCACCCGAAACTCCGGCAAACCTCACCGAAGACGAGGCCTATACCGCAGTTATCAACTATAACAAGGCCATAGGCTCCGGCATTACGGGAGAGAGAAATTCCGAAGGCTATACCGAATATTTCAGCGTTTCCACGAACGAAGACGGCAAGATCGTTGTTCTGTACCGTTCTTACACCGCAGCCCAGATCCGCTATTATGTTGATCCCGTGACGGGAGATACTTACGTCACCGAGTTCGTCCCCGGCATCACCGACGAGGAGCAGCCAAACGGCGAGACTTTTAACGCAAGAGAATATTTAACGGCAAAATAGTCCTGACTTTTCGCCGGAATGAACAAAGTTTCAGAAAGGCGAAAAGTTTTTCTTGACAAATTAGATTGCACGCAATATAATAGTGTAAAAGATAATTCATGGATATTTTTCCAAGGAGGACAAATATGACTTACGCAGTAAGATATTACACAAAGACAGGAAACACAAAGAAACTTGCCGATGCTCTCGCAAAGGAACTGGGAGTTGAGGCACTTTCCATCGACACACCCGTGAGCGAGAAGGTGGACATTCTTTTCCTCGGAAATTCATATTACGCTTTCACGATAGACCCCGAAGTAAGGGATTTCGTGAAGAACCTTGATAAGAACAAGGTCGGAAAGATCGTCAACTTCGGTTCCGCTGCAATGCTTAACTCCACATACAAGAAGGTAAAGGCTGAGGCAGACAAGGTCGGCATCCCCATGGACACAAAGGAATTCCACTGCAAAGGCGAGTTCAAGGGAGTTCATAAGGGAAGACCCAACGCAGAGGATATAAGCGCCATCGTGGCATTTGCAAAGCAGTATAAGTAAACACAGCTTCATGACTTGAACGGAGGCTTGAAATGAAAAACGGAATAAACTTAAGAAAGTGCTGCGGTTACATATTAAAGACTTTGGTCGTGCTTTCCGCTGTGATCGGTGTGACCCTCAGCGCCTTGGCGGGACGTGCATCCTTTATGGGCGGAAGCAGAGTGTTTATGTACTTTACCGTACAGTCAAACATCGCCATCGCCGTTATCTCAGCCATCGGCTGCTTCCTTCTCATGAAGGGAAAACAGCCGGGACAGGTTTGGCAGGTCGTTAAATTTGTGGGAACGATAGCAATTACTCTTACAGGAGTGGTGTTCTGCTTTGTTCTTGCACCCACAATGGGCGCCCTTGCATGGAACATCCAGAACATCCTTACACATGTTGTGGTCCCTGTGGCGGCGGTCATTGACTTCTTCGTTGTTGCCCCGGACTTCGACATAAAAAAGAAAAACGTGATATATGTGATAATCCCTCCGATCCTGTATGCCATATATGCGGGCATTGGCTATATCGCAAACTGGGATTTCGCCCTGGGCTTAAATTATCCCTACTTCTTCTTAAACTGGGGAAGTCCCGCCGGAGCCTTCGGTTTCAGCAACGAACTGCCTTTTATGGGAACGGGTTGGTGGATAATCACACTCATCCTTTTCCTCATCTTTATCGGATATGTTTATCTTCTTATCGCGGACTGCATAAAGCGCTTCGTTAAAAAGAACAAGTAAAAAAAACAGACCGGAAGCGATCTCCGGTCTGTTTTTATGCTTTTTGATGCCTTATTTTTTGACGTGGAACAGATCCCTGTACCAGATGAGTGACTGGACGTAAGCGTCATAGACGGGGTTATCGGCCATGTCTTTTAACAGGAGCTGCCTTGAAACCTCCTGGAATGAAGCATTTTCATAGGCTTCCATGAAATCAAGTACGGGAGCAAGGTCGCCTTCATGCTTTAAGAGGGCTTTCTCGATGTCGCGGCTTACCTTTACGAGTGAGAGTGCTTCTTCCATGGGCTTTTCCAGGATGATGTCAAGTACTGAGAAAAGTCCGGTGAGGAACAGTTCGCTTGAAAGATTTGCCATTCCGAATACGGGAGCAAGGTTCTCGGCAAACTTTGCGCGAAGGAGAGAGAGACGTGTGATCTCGTTGGGTCTGTCGGCGCAAAGCTCCTTGGTGACTGCTGTGTTGATCCACTTTTTCAGCTCTTTCTGACCGAGCATTGCAGCGGCGTGTCTTACGGAGGTGATCTCCGAGTTTCTGGACATGCGGTTTACGAGCTGCAGCATGGAAATGACAAGGGCCGTATCCTTTGAAATGGTGTCGGCAGCCTTTGTAAGATCGAAATCCGGCGCGTTCACAACATTTAAGAGGTCGATGTATGTGGCCTTTAAAGGAGCCAGCTCTTTTGAGTCGTTGGAGATGGGAACACGGAAGAACTCACCTTCAAACAGTGCGAAAGCTTCTTTGTCCGCGAGAGCTTCATATTCTTCGCGGGAATTTACATTTACGGCAACCAGCTTAAGCTCCGGATAGTTCTTGGTGAAATATGCCTTTGCCACCGCGATGTTTAAGCGTTTATGATTTAAAAGTATATAATCCGAAAGGTCAAGGATGGGCTTGTATTCATCGAACTGATTGTAAGCAAGTCCTTTTATTGCAAACATAAAGCCCTTTTTCTTGAGGGCAGCGACTCTTTCGATGTACTGCTCTGTAGGCTTTATACTGCTGTTTCCGAGAAGGATGATCTTCTTGTGATCGACTTTGCAATCGC
>JAEEGL012978226.1_pt1 | contig 19267 bp, 16 predicted proteins | sample 9134231 | NCBI WGS metagenome assembly JAEEGL01 (sample SAMN16246548, study PRJNA631951) | gut metagenome | biome: gut microbiome; feature: rumen; material: fiber-attached | host: Bos | place: Iran: Karaj | collected 2018-10 | reverse complement strand
CATATCATCGGTATGATCGGTGTTGACGGAGCACTTTATAAGTCAATGGAATTTACAGGCGAAGGCGTTGCTTCCCTTTCCATGGATGACAGATTTACCATTGCAAACATGGCAATCGAAGCCGGCGGAAAGAACGGTATTTTCCCTGTTGATGATAAGACCAAAGAGTATCTCAAAGAGCATGCTACCAGAGAGTATACTGTATTCGAAGCAGATGCTGATGCAGAATACGATCAGGTCATTGACATCAATCTTTCCGAACTTAAGCCCACCGTATCCTTCCCTCATCTTCCCGAGAATACTCATACCATCGATGAGATCCATAAGGACGGAGATATTAAGATCGATCAGGTGGTTATCGGTTCGTGTACAAACGGACGTATCTCAGATATGAGGATTGCTGCAGACATCCTTAAGGGCAGACATATTGCAAAGGGTATCAGAGCCATTGTGATCCCCGCAACCCAGGCTGTTTATATGCAGTGCATTGAAGAGGGACTTGTTAAGATCTTTATCGAAGCGGGTTGTGTTGTTTCAACACCTACCTGCGGACCCTGCCTCGGCGGATATATGGGAGTTCTTGCCCAGGGTGAGAGATGTGTTTCCACTACCAACAGAAACTTTGTAGGCCGTATGGGTCACGTTGAATCTGAAATCTATCTGGCTTCACCTGCAGTTGCCGCTGCAAGTGCTGTTAAGGGCATCATTGCATGTCCTGCAGATCTGTAAAGGAGAATCAAAATGGATAACGCTAAAGGTCATGTTTTAAAATATGGAGATAATGTCGATACCGACGTTATCATCCCCGCCAGATATCTTAATTCCTCAGATCCCGCTGAGCTTGCACTTCACTGCATGGAAGATATCGATAAGGATTTTTCAAAGAGAATGAATAAGGGCGACATCATTGTTGCTACCAAGAATTTCGGATGCGGTTCCTCAAGAGAGCACGCACCTATCTCTATTAAGGCTTCGGGTATTTCCTGCGTTATAGCAGAGACTTTTGCAAGAATTTTCTATCGCAATGCCATTAATATCGGACTTCCCATTATTGAGTGTCCCGAAGCTGCACAGGGCATTGATGACGGAGATGAGATCGAAGTTGATTTCAATACCGGCATTATCACCGATATCACTAAAGGCACCAAATACCAGGGCCAGGCTTTTCCCGAGTTCATGCAGAAGCTCATAGCAGCCGGCGGTCTGGTTAACTTTATCAACGAGAAATAAGGACGATCACAGTGTTTGCATTTGTTGAAGGCGTACTTGATCTTCTTGATATGGATCTTTGTGTGATAGACATTGGAGGACTTGGCATTAATGTCAACATTTCATCCAGATGTTCCGAATCCCTTGGTTCTGTCGGAGATCATGTAAAACTTTATACCTATACCCAGGTTGCTGAAGATACTTTCCAGCTCTACGGATTTAACGAAAGAGACGATCTGGATATGTTCAAAAAACTGATATCCGTTTCGGGTGTCGGTCCCAAAAGTGCGCTTTCCCTTCTTTCCGTAATGGATGCTGATTCCATAAGATATGCAGTGATCAGTGATGATGTAAAAGCATTATCAAAAGCAAAAGGAATCTCCGCAAAATCCGCAGGAAAGATAATAATTGAACTTAAGGGTAAGGTTGATCTTTCCGACGATAAGCTGGCTTCCAAATTTGCTCAGAGTCCTGCTCCCGTTAAAAAGGCAGATCTGTCCGGCGAAGAATCCGATGCCCTCGCTGCTTTGGTTTCCCTGGGATATTCGGAGACGGAGAGTACCAAAGCCATAATGAACATTGAAGATCATGCTAATCTCGATTCCGGAACGCTTTTGAGCTTGGCTCTTAAGATCCTTTACGGTAAATGATAAATGCCCAGAAGTATTGAAACCAAACTTACAAAAGAAGACAAACCTGTCGAACATTCATTAAGACCCCAGAGGCTTAAGGAATATATCGGTCAGGAAGCCATCAAGGAAAGACTTATTATCCAGATAGAGGCAGCCAAAGCAAGAGGAGAGGCCCTTGACCATATTCTTCTCTATGGACCTCCCGGACTTGGAAAGACTACTCTTGCCGGGATCATCTCAAATGAGATGGGAACTCATATCAGGATCACTTCCGGTCCTGCCATCGAGAAACCTTCGGAAATGGCTGCGATCCTCAATTCCCTTCAGGAAAAGGATATGCTGTTTATCGATGAGATCCACAGGCTGAATCGCCAGGTGGAAGAGGTTCTTTATCCGGCAATGGAAGATTTTGCCATTGATGTCATGATCGGTAAGGATGCATCCTCCAGTGCAAGAAGTGTAAGGCTTCCCCTGCCACATTTTACTCTTATCGGAGCCACCACCAGAGCGGATATGCTAACAGCTCCCTTAAGGGACAGATTCGGTGAGCAGTTCCATATGGAATTCTATACTCCGGAAGAATTATCCGAGGTTTTGATGTTCTCATCGAAAAAACTTGATGTGAAGATCGAACAGGATGCCGCATACGAGCTTGCAAAAAGAAGCCGCGGAACTCCGAGAATAGCAAACAGAATGCTTAAAAGAGTCAGGGATTACGCTCTTGTAAGATATGAAGGTATCATTACCGCAGATATTGCTGTTGAGGCTATGGATATGATGGCTATCGACAAGCTTGGCCTTGATAATACCGACAGGATGATCCTTGAGACCATCATCAAAAAATTCGATGGAGGTCCCGTCGGTCTTGATACTCTTGCAGCAGCAACCGGAGAGGATGCCGGAACCATAGAGGATGTATATGAGCCTTACCTTCTTAAGAACGGCCTCTTAATGAGAACTCCCAAGGGAAGGGTTATCACAGATCTTGCAAGAGAACATCTCGGATTATGGCTGACGTAGTATTTTAATATAACATTTATTGTTATATACTATATGCAGTAATGTTTTTCGGAGGTATTTATGGCTGATATAAATGAAACTCAGGTTATTATCGCAGGCAAGGTTCTTACCCTTACGGGATATGAGACTGCGGAATATACCCAGAAGGTTGCAAATTATATCAACAGGAAGATGGATGAATGCAGAAATGCTGTATCCTTCAGATCCCAGAACAAGGAAATGCAGATGCTCCTTGTTGCTCTTAATATTGCCGATGATTACATGAAGATCGTTGAAAAGCTCGCAGAAAACGAGCAGATCATCAAGGATAAGGATAAAGAGATCTATAATCTCAAGCACGATATCATAACCACCCAGGGCAGACTTGACAAGGCTGATGAACAGATCAGGACTCTTCAGGATAAGATGGCTGAAAGTTCCAAGAAGCTTATGCAGATGGATGCCAAGATCCGTAATAAGTCCAGAAAGGAAGAGCCTGCAAAGGCTGCAGAGAAGCCGGAACCTGTAAAGGAAGAGGCACCTAAGGCTGAAACGCCCAAGGCACCTGAAAAGCCCGAACCTGCCAAGGTTGAGGCACCCAAGGCACCTGAAAAGCCCGAACCTGCCAAGACTGAGGCACCTAAGGTACCTGAGAAGCCTGAGCCTGCCAAGACTGAAGCGCCCAAGGCTCCCGAAAAGACTGAGCCTGCAAAACCTGAGACACTTAAGGCACCCGAGAAGCCTGAGCCTGTCAAACCTGAGACACCTAAGGCGCCCGAGAAGCCCGAGCCTGCCAAGGCCGAGAATCCCAAGGACGAATCTTCCAAGTCTGAGGCTCCCAAGGCATCAGATAAGCCTGAAACTACCGCTTCCGATGTTCCCCTGCCTGAAAATAAACCTGCAGGATCAGACACCGGCACGATCCCTTTCCCCTTCGGAAGGAAATGAGTTTCTTCGGATAAATGATTTTTAATCCATCAAAACAAAATATCAAAGCAGAGCTCCTTGCGCCTGCAGGCAGCAAGGAGTCTTTTTATGCTGCAATAAAAGCCGGAGCCGATGCTGTTTATATGGCGGGAGAGAAGTTTGGTGCAAGAGCCTATGCCGGAAATTTCTCATCAGATGAGATATATGAATGTGAAACCGTAGCTCATCTGTACGGCAAGAAGATATACCTAACGGTTAACACTCTTGTGAAAGAAAAAGAATTCAAGGAACTGGAGGAATTCGCTGAAAGTCCTGCAGTTCAAAACTGTGACGGACTTATCATCCAGGATCTTGGAGTTGCTTCTTTTTTTAGGGAAAGATATCCCCAGATCCCTCTTCATGCCAGCACCCAGATGTCGGTTACAGGCCCCGGTGCCGCAAGTCTGCTTCGTGAAAATGGATTTTGCAGAGTTGTTCCCGCAAGGGAATGTTCATTTGAAGAGATCAGATCAATTTATGAAACCACGGGAATGGAGATCGAATGCTTCATTCACGGAGCAATGTGTTATTCCTATTCGGGACAGTGTCTGTTTTCTTCAGTGCTTGGCGGCAGGAGCGGAAACCGCGGAAGATGTGCACAGCCCTGCAGGCTTCCCTACAGGATCGCAGGCAGTGATCCCAAAACCGAAACTTATCCTTTAAGCCTTAAGGACATGTGTACTCTTGAACTTCTTCCGAAGATCATTGAAGCGGGAGCTGTTTCTTTAAAGGTTGAAGGAAGAATGAAGCCTCCGGAATATGTTGCCGGAGTTATTTGCATCTACAGAAAATATTTGGATCTGCTTTATTCAGGCGCGGAATATAAGGTTGAAAAAGAAGATCTTCGCAGACTTTCGGGTCTCTATGTAAGAGGCTCCCTTTCTCACGGTTATTACGACAGGAAAAATTCCGCAGATATGGTGACTGTAACAAGCCATGGTTATGAATCGGAAGACAGCGGATTTGCTGATGAGATAAGAGATAAGATCCTTACTCCCGATCATACTGATCATTATCCGTCCATAGAAGCGTCATTTGATGCCTGCTTTAAGCTCGGTAGCAATGCTTATATCAATGCTTACGCAAAAACTGCCGACGGAAGAGAAGCATATGCATATGCTGAAGGAGATGTTGTTGCCAAAGCTCTTAAGTCCGCTATCAGCAGTGAGGATATCAAAAAGTCTTTAAAAAAGCTCGGAAATACGCCGTTTGAAACAGAAGATAGTTTGATAACGATTGATATTGATGAAAATATCTTTTATTCTCTGAAGGGCATTAATGAACTTAGGAGAAAAGCTGTCGAAGATCTTATTGAAGGATTAAAATGCCCTGCAGATAAAAATAACGATAGTTTTTCTTGCAAAAAAGATCTTTGCGGTACTTCACGAAGAGATACTTCGGAAACTTTTGCAATAAAGGCTTCAAAAAATATCCTTGTAAATTCAGTGGTTCAGCTGGAAACTGTGGCTGATTACCTTCAAAAAAATGATTGTCCTAATGTATCAAGGATATATATTGATGAGAGCATTTTAAAAGAAGATAAGATTTTAAATATTCTAAAAAATCTTCCGGAAACTATCAGCATTTATGCCGCTTTATCCCATATCAGAAGAAGGGGCGACGATGTTTCATGCATAGAGGATCTTATTAAAGAAAAGATCATTTCCGGCATCCTTGTCAGAAATGCGGAGGATCTGTTTTGTTTTTCCGATAAGGAAAACATAAAAGTGATCACGGACTCCGGGCTGTATGCGTATAATAATAAAGCCGCTTTATTCTTTGGAAGATACGCTGATGAGTGTACGATCCCTCTTGAACTATCTTCACCCGAAGTTTATGACCTTTTGGATGAAAACCACGTCTTATTTGAGAGAGTGATATACGGTAAAGCTCCGCTTATGATCACTGCCAACTGTGTAAGGAAGACTCTTAAAACTTGTTCACACGAAGGCGGTTTTGAGTCTATAATAGACAGAAAGGGTGTGGTGTTTAATGTTAAGACCGATTGCACCCACTGCTTAAATATACTTTATAATTCTGTTCCTCTTATGCTAAAGATCCGGGATGACGATAAATTTTCCCACAGGATCGAATTTACGGATGAGGACAGAAAGACCTGTTTTGATATACTTGATCTTTATCTGGGAGATGGGCCGGAGCCCGATATCCCACATACTAACGGATGGAACAGCAGACCTGTTTTGTGATCTGCGGTGCCGGTGATTTAAAGTGCAGATTGCTCTGAAATATTATGTAATTGAATTATCAAGATATGTGATCACTTTTTTCATGCTCCTTTATACGGGGCTTGCGGTCACTTGTCTTGTGTCTCGTAACAAAAAAGCTGTATCCGTCTGTTCTTCCATACAGAGCGGATTGCTTCTTGTTCTTATGTTTCTCTGTTTTCTGGATATGACATTTGTGTCCGGAAAAGAAGAGTATCTGTATCTCTTTGCTTTCATTACCCTGTTTTTGTTCTTTATGATCACCATAGTATCGATCATATATGATAAGTCCGACAGGATACTTCTGAACAATATGTGTATGCTGTCGGGACTGGGACTCTGCGTCATATCCAGGCTTTCTTTTGCAAAGGCCTTCAGGCAGTACATCATCACGCTGGTATCCTTTGCTGTCTGTCTTGCGATCCCGTTTTTTATAGACAGGTTTAAGTATTTCAGACAGCTGATATGGGCATATGCCGGTGTGGGTATTGCAGTGCTTTCACTGGTGCTTCTTACGGGAAGTAAGACTCACGGCGCATATATTACGTATTCTTTGAAAGGCATAACTTTCCAACCTTCCGAATTTGTTAAGATCCTTTATCTGTTTTTCCTTGCAGCCCTCTTATACAAATACAATGATTTCAAATGGATCTTCATATCCGCCGTGGTTGCGGGTCTTCATGTTATCATTCTTGTTTTTTCAAGGGACCTGGGAAGTGCTTTGATCTTCTTCGTCGCTTATGTGATGATCGTTGTCATGAGCACACATAATTACCTGTATCTTCTGAGTGGTCTCGGCGGCGGAGCTTTGGCCTGCGTAGTGGCTTACAGATTATTTGACCACGTCAAGGTAAGAGTTGTTGCTTTCCTTGATCCGTGGACATATATAGATGATCAGGCTTATCAGATAACCCAGTCGCTTTTTGCGATTTCATCCGGAGGGTGGACGGGAAACGGCTTGATGCAGGGCAGACCATGGGATATCCCCTTTGTGGATCAGGATCTTATTTTTTCATCCGTTTGTGAAGAGTTCGGACTGGTATTTGCACTTTGTCTGCTGGTGATCTGTCTTTGTTCGTTCTGCAGGATGATGATGCTTGCCGCCTCCATCGGAGATAAGTTTTACCAGATAATAGTCTACGGTATCGGAATAATGTATATCTTCCAGGTATTCCTTACCGTCGGAGGCGGAACTAAGTTCATTCCCCTGACCGGTGTTACGCTTCCTTTCATCAGTTACGGAGGAAGCTCCGTCATGACTACGTACATAATGTTTTTCATTGTTCAGGGAATTGTTATAAAGTCGAGAAATTTTGAAAACAGATAATCAGGAAAAAACAGAAGAAAAGAAGAGCCTTATCGAAAGATATAAGGAACTGTCACCCAGAAAAAAGTCGATGATCCTCATAAATATATCGATGTTTATTTTCTGCGGTCTTTTTCTTGCGATTGCAATCTATCTCGGAATCTTTGTATCTACTTCAACCATCGAACTGTACAACAACAGTTACAACAACCGTCAGGAACTTTCATACAGAAATATCCTGAGGGGAACAATCTATTCTGCAGACGGTGAAGTGCTTGCAGAGACCAAAACCGATGACAGCGGAAACCAGTACAGATATTATCCTTACGGATCCGTTTTTGCCCATGCCGTAGGATATGCAACTAACGGCCGGATGGGTATAGAAAACTATGCAAATTATTATCTGATGCATACCGGAGCCCGGGTCGGAGAGAGGATTGATAACGATATAGAAAACGTTAAAAATCCCGGATATGATGTGTATTCGACTCTCAATACCGAACTTCAGCAGGTTGCGGATGATTATCTGGGACTTTATAACGGAGCTGTTGTTGTGACTGAAGTTAAGACCGGCAGGATCCTGGTGCTTCTTTCACATCCTGATTTTGATCCCGGTACCATTAAGGAGGACTGGGAAGAGATCACTTCCAATCCCGATAATTCCCAGCTTATAAATCGAGCAACTCAGGGACTTTATCCTCCCGGGTCAACATTCAAAATCATTACTGCTCTTGAATATTACAGGGAAAATAAGGATACCTGGGAAGATTACAACTATGTATGTAACGGATCCATAATGCATGATGATTACAGGGTAAGCTGTATCTACGGTACCGTTCATGGTGAACTTGATCTTAAGGGTTCATTTGCAAGATCCTGCAATTCATCTTTTGTAAATATCGGATTATCCCTTGACCGGGACAACTGGACTCAGACCATGGATGATCTGTATTTTAACAAACCCCTTCCTACAGACCTCCTTTCCAACAGAAGTTCTGCTTATGTCGGCATGAGCTCCACAGATTACGATATCATGCAGACTTCAATAGGACAGGGTAAGACCACCATGACACCTCTTCATCTGAACATGATAACCCAGGCTGTTGCAAACGGTGGAGTCATGCTTCAGCCTTATCTTATCGATGACATTGTGGATCATAAAGGAAATGTTATAAAGAGTTATTCGCCTGTGGAAGTCGGAAGAGTCATGAGCCAGGATGAAGCTGCTTTTCTTACGGAACTTATGACAGGCGTGGTGGAGAGCGGTACCGCCAGGGTTCTTCAGAATGATCATTATACCTGCGCAGGCAAGACAGGAACTGCGGAATTTGCTAATGACATCAATGAATCCCATGCATGGTTTACTGCTTTTGCTCCGGCAGAAGATCCGGAGATCTGCGTTACGATAATAATAGAAAAAGCAGGGACAGGCGTTGAATACGCTGTCCCTCTTGCAAAAAGAATATTCGATTCATATTTCGGTGTTAAATGAGCTTGACGATCTCAAGATCAGGGCGCTCGGCCAGATTAAGGATCATATTGCCTACGTTTCTGAGAGTAGGTCTTGAATAAGGATTCTTATTGATCAGCATTACTTCCCATTCGGTTCCGTCATTTAACTGAACAGTGGTACCGATCTGAGCTTCAGATATCCTTTCGATAAGAGGCATGAGAATGGTCTTATCGTATTTATCGATGTTTGCTTCGAAATTTCCGATGATCTGAAGAGGAGTGAAGGCGTTTCTGAAGGTTCTGGGAGATGCCATGGCAATGTAAGTATCAACGATGGCAAGGTATCTTGCATAGATGTTGATCTTGTCGCCCTTAAGCTGGCATGGATATCCGGAACCGTCCATTTTTTCGTGGTGCATGAGAATGCACATCTTTATGTCTTCGCTTAATGCGGTATCGTGTTTTACCTGCTGGAATCCGAGAAGAGTGTGCTGCTTAACAAGTGCAAACTCGGTATCGCTTAGCTTTCCCGGCTTCCAGAGTATCTCAGTGGGGATCTTCCATTTTCCGATATCATAATAGAAGCCGCAAAGGATCAGCTTTTTCTTTTTATCCTCGGGAAGAGTGAGCCAGTTAGCAAATGCACCGCACAGGAGCGCAGCGTTAAAAGACTGGGTATATGTGAGTTCGTCTTCGTTGGGCATCATATTATAAATGAAGTCCAGAAGCTGCTTCTCTGACTTGACCGTAGAATAGCAGTCATTGAATATATCTATGAGATTCTGAGAAGGTATGGAAAACTTAGTTCCAAGATATGAGAGCATAACGCCCTTGTATCTTGTGAGACAGTCGTTATATCTTGCCTTGAAGGCTTTGAAATCCTCGTCGAACTGGATCCTTTCATTATGGGTTGTGGCATAATCCACGTCTTCCATAATGGTTACGGCCATGATGTCATAATGGCTGAGACGGTCGATGACCTGCTGGGTAACTTTTGTGCCTGCGTTGAAAATAACCTTGCCGTTAAATTCAACGGGTTCAGCAAGTTCCATGCCATCATTCAATTCCATTCTGGATATTGTCTTCATAGTCGAAACTTTACTCCTTTGCTCTGTTATCATATTAAATATTTCTTGGGTTAGTGTCAATTTATGTTATGATATTGAAGTAAATTTTTTTAAAAAAAATGAGCTTAAAAGATATATATAACAAAATTATGGGAAATTACCCGGATCTTCAGTTCAAAACGAAGATCTATATGCCTGAAGGCTTTTACCCGGATGATCTTACTAAGGTTAAAAAAGCCATTTCAAAAGGTAAGGGTTCATACGTGATCATTCTTATTTCCGAAAATAAGGATGATCTGTTTGATATTGTGACACCTTTTCAGCTTAAGCTTCCTGTATGGAAAGGAAAGAAGCCGGTTGTATGCGGTATAGCTCCGGACAAGGAAAGTGCTGAAGAACTGGTGGGCACCATAGTTGAAGACTGCATGAAGATAAGAGGAAATCTTGAGGTCAGGGAATACATATGCTCACTGTGATCCTTACAATATTAAAGATCATAGGGATCGTGATCCTTTCTGTTCTGGGCCTTGCGGTTCTTCTTGTCCTGCTGGTCCTCATTCTTCCCGTAAAATACAGGGTAAGTGCCGTAAAGCATGATGAAGATGCGCTGAATGCACATTTAAAGATCACATATTTCTTGAGACTTTTCAGGGTTTTTGCCGATTACGACGGTAAGTTAACGGTAGCAGCCAAGGTCCTATGGTTTACGGTTTTTAAAATGGAATATCCCGATGAGGATTCCGACTCCTGCGGAGATGACGAACTGGATGAACTCCTTCAGCAGATGGATGAAGAATACGAATCCGAATTTGCCGAAGATGACATTGAACCTGCAGAATCTGATACGGTAACAGAAACAGAGGCAGAGACTGACTCCGGATCTGAAACGTCCGATGAAACCGGAGAAGACCCGGGAACGGAAACAAATGACGCCGAATACCAAACTGACACGGAAGGGAACGATACCCCTGAAGAGCCCGAAACTGCTGATGAAGACGCCCCTGAGGACTTTTTCTCCAAGATTAAATATAAATATAGGGCGATTTGTGATAAAATAGATACGGTTCGGTCTGAATACCGTTATTACAGAAATGTGATCAATTCCAATGAGGCCCATTATGCACTGCGTTGTGTTAAGAAGGCTCTCAGGAAGATATTCAAGGCGGTTTTGCCCCGTAAGATCTATGCAAATGTGACCTACGGTTTTTCTTCTCCGGATATTACCGGAAAGGTTTACGGCTTGTACTGCCTTATAAAAAACAGATTTGATAAGGGATCTGTGGTGACTCCCGATTTTGACCGGGAGATCTTTGACGGAGAAGTCCGTGCCACCGGACATTTTTGTCTGATGACCATACTTGTTGCGGGAATATCTGTGTTGTTAAACTGCAATGTCCGCAAGATCTACAGATCTTTTAAGAAGCATAATCAGAAGGTCGAAAAAGGAAATTCAAATGGCTGATATCGAAAAAAGAGAAGTAATAGATTCACTGCTTTCGGGAATGGATACCATTCTTTCTTCCAAAACAGTGGTTGGCAATCCTGTTGTTGTCGGGGATACCACCATTATACCTTTGGTTGATGTTTCTTTCGGACTGGCTGCCGCAGGCGGTAACGAGAGCAGGAATTATAAGAAAGAATCATCCGGCGGAGGAATGGGAGGTAAGATCTCACCCAATGCCGTGCTTGTCATCAAAGACGGTACCACAAGACTTCTTTCCGTTAAGAATCAGGATTCCATCACTAAGATCCTTGATATGGTACCGGAAGTCATTCACAGGATCTCCAAGGATAAAAAAGGCGGTCCCGATGATGACGAGATAAGAGAAGCTGCGTTTCCCGAGGATTGATATTAAGGAGCCCTCATGATCGATTGGGAAGACATCTTACAAGCGGATAGTGAGGATGAATTAAAAAAGCTCAAACTTTTCCTTTTCCAGGAGAATATGCGTCTGAATGCCGAAAGGCAGAAGCTTGAAGCTGACAGGGAAGAACTGAAGAAACTCCAGGATTCCTTTATGAAAGACAGGGTCAGCCTGAGGGATGAACTGAATGAACTCAACAGACGTACGACTCAGGAAAGACAGAGACTTCGTCAGGACAATATCTTCTTTGAAAAAAAGATGGAGATCCTGAAGGACGGGTTCAGAGCTCTTGAGGAAGACAGAAGAAAACTCGAGAGGGAGAGGGAGGAATTTGAAGCAGGCAGAAGACTGAGTATGAATGAAATGTCCGGTCCGGATCTCAGTCATCTGTCGGAATCGGATTTTGATTCCATAGCCTGCGTGCTTTTTGCAAGCGTGACCAACCAGTCCATGCTGCGCAAGCGATACAAGGATCTGGTCAAGATCTATCATCCGGATAATCTCTGCGGTGATGACAGGCTGAGCCGTGCCATTAACAAGGAGTATCAGAGAAGAAAAGCATAAAGAATGGGGACAGGTTTCAAACCTGTCCCCATTATTCTCGCGATTATTGATTAAGCACGCTCAACGGCGCCGCTGCGAAGGCATCTTGAGCAGACATGCATTCTCTTGGGCTGACCGTCAACCTTGCACTTTACGCTCAAAACGTTGGACTTCCAGATCGCATTTGATCTTCTGTGAGAGTGACTCACATTGTTTCCGAAATGGATTCCCTTGCCGCAAACATCACACTTTGCCATATTCTCACCTCCCGGCGTTATTATACGTATTTACAGTCTTTCTAAAACGCAACATATGTATATTAACAAAGACCTTTACATAATGCAACAAAAACTTTTCTTTTTTGACTTTTACTCCCATAATTAGTTATAATAATATGCAGTTTTGCAGTAAAGGAGGAATTTAATATGAAGAGCTCTTCCATGAATACACATATGGGAAACATTGTTGTAGATAATGATGTTATAGCCCAGTATGCCGGAAGTGTAGCCATCGAGTGCATCGGCATTGTTGGGATGGCCGGCATCAGCATGCGTGACGGCATAGCAAAAATACTGCGTACGGAAAACCTCTCCAGAGGTATCAATGTAAAGCTCTCTTCGGATCATAAGCTTATACTTGATTTCCATGTTATAGTTGCATACGGAGTCAGCATTATGACCGTATCGGACAACCTTATTGAGAGTGTTAAGTATAAGGTAGAAGAATTTACCGGACTTGACGTCGAGAAGATCAATATCTTCGTTGAAGGCGTCAGGGTGATCGACTAAGGAGGATCCATTCGTGGCAGTAAATGAGATTGATATAAAGCTCTTTTCCAAAATGTTCCTTGCGGGAGCTGTTTATCTTAACAACAGCAAGGAAGAGATCAATGAGCTTAACGTTTTCCCGGTACCCGACGGAGATACCGGTACCAATATGACCATGACTATCATGTCCGCAGCCAAGGAAGTAAGAGACCTTGGTGAAGATATGGATATGAAGTCTCTCTGCAAGGCAATGTCCGGAGGATCTCTCAGAGGTGCAAGAGGAAATTCAGGAGTTATCCTTTCCCAGCTCTTAAGAGGATTTACCAAGGCTGTCAGGGACGAACAGGTCATAACCGTTCCTTTATTTAAAGCGGCTTGTACCAAAGCTGTTGAAACTGCATATAAAGCAGTTATGAAGCCCACAGAGGGCACCATACTTACCGTAGCGAGAGGCATGGGAGAGAAGGCTGCAGAGCTTATCGATGACGGAGCAGATGATTTTGAGGTTATCCTTCCTGCGCTGTATGAGCATGGTCAGGCTGTCCTTGCACAGACTCCCGAACTTCTTCCCGTTCTTAAGCAGGCAGGTGTTGTGGATTCCGGCGGAGCTGGACTTATGAAAGTCATCGCAGGCGCCATCGACTATTTTTCCGGAAAAGAGATCGATCTTACCATTTCCGATGACCCCATCGCCAAGGTGGACGATTCCAGACCCGGAAAAATCGAGGACGTTGAGAAGAATATTTATCATTCCGAGATTAAGGTTATCCTTTCAAAGGCCGTTAACAGCAAGCTTGAAAGTGATGTTAAATCATATCTTGCTTCCATAGGAGATCTTTCCGGATTTAAATCCGACGGAAAAGAAGTCAATATCGTTATCAATACCGACGATCCCGGCCTTGTTCTTCAGAAAGCCATCAAGTTTGGTATTCTTTCCGAAGTAAAGATCAACTGCAGATTTGATGCAGCAAAGAAAGATGGTGCTGCGGCACCCGCCTCTGAAGCAAAGGCAGAAGAGCCCAAGGGTGAACCTTCAGAGTTCGGATTTGTTGCCGTAAGTGCGGGCGACGGACTTGCAGAGATCTTCAGAAGTCTCGGCGTTGACTATGTTATCGAAGGCGGACAGACCATGAACCCTTCAACAGCTGATATCCTTGATGCGGTTGAGAAGGTCAATGCTAAGACCGTATTTGTTCTTCCCAACAACAAGAACATAATCATGGCTGCCAACCAGGCAAGAGATCTTACTACCGATAAAGATGTTCTCGTTATCCCTACCAAGACCATTCCCCAGGGTATCACCGCTGTTATCAATTACAGTGCCGGCATCTCTGCTGATGAGAATGAGCAGACCATGATGGAAGCTATCTCTGCGGTTAAGACCGGTGAGATCACCTATGCGGTAAGAGACACCAGCATTGACGATCATGAGATCAAAAAGGGCGACTACATGGGAATCGGAGATAAGAAGATCCTTTCCGTCGGCACCGATATGAAACAGGTTGTCATTGATATGATCGCAGCAATGGTAGACGATTCGTCGGAGCTTATCAGCCTCTATTACGGATCCGATGTTTCCGAAGCTGATGCTGAAGCTCTTAAGGATGAGATCTCTTCCAAGTTCACTTCCTGTGATGTTGATATCCAGAATGGCGGACAGCCGGTTTATTACTATATAGTTTCTGTAGAATAAACCTTGTGTTGAGAAAAAAATGTTTCATTAGGTAGTTTGTTTAACTATATATTTATCTTTATTATTTTAGGAAGGTTCGAAAACGGACCTTCCTATTTTTTTTCACAGTTCAGTAAATATGCTTGTAAACGGAAACACTCCCGTCAGTGACCTCAAAGGTGTTGGTCCCAAGACGGCACAATATTTTGAAAGCCTTGATATAAGGACTCTTGAGGATCTGCTCAGGCATTTCCCCAGAACATATCTTGTCTTCGGCGGTCTGAAAAAAGTTTCTGAATTAAAAAACGATGAGATTGCCGCTGTCAGAGTCCGTGTCGATATGGTCGGAAATATCAGGCATGTAAAAAATAAGATGTCCATACTTCCCATTGAAGTGAGCGATGATTCCGGGAAGATGACCATCAAATATTTCAATATGCCCTTTATGGCAAAACTTATTAAAAAGGGCGGTTACTATATTTTCCGCGGAAGGGTTAAGGCTAATGGAAACGAATTTTCCATAATAAACCCCAGGAAATTCTCCCATGACGAATACAGTGAACTTTCCGGAAAATACCAGAGCATATATCCTCTGACAAAGGGACTTAAGAATTCACAGATAGTAAAAGCAGTTGAATCGGCCCTTTCCAAAGCCGAGTTTTCGGAGGATTATCTCGACGAGGAATTCAGGACAAGGCTTGATCTTGTAAGCCAAAAGCAGGCATACCGCCTGATCCATAATCCCGAGTCCGCCGATGATGCTATGGTAGCCAGAAGAAGAATGGCCTTTGATGAATTATTTCTTTTTATCCTCTGGCTCAGAAAAAACAAAGACCTTCTTTCGGAATCACCAAATACATGTCCTATGGTGGAATCCGCAGAGGTTAACAGATTTATTGAAAAGCTTCCCTACAGACTCACCAAAGGCCAGGCAAAAGCCTGTAAGGATATCATCTCTGACATTACCGGCCCCAATGTGATGAACCGACTGGTTCAGGGTGATGTGGGAAGCGGAAAGACCATAGTTTCCATAATCGCTTTGCTCAACTGTGTGGCAAACGGATATCAGGGAGCTCTTATGGCACCCACCGAGGTCCTTGCAGACCAGCATTATAAAACGGTTACGGAACTTACCATTAAGTACGGACTTCCTTTTAAACCTGTACTTCTTACAGGATCAACCGGAGCTGCAGCCAAGAGAAAGATATATGAGGATATAGCTTCCGGCGAAGTCAATCTTGTGATAGGAACCCATGCGCTGATCCAGGATAAGGTCGAATATAAAAATCTCGGTCTTGTCGTTACCGATGAGCAGCACAGATTCGGCGTTAGACAGAGAGAAGCTCTGGCGGGCAAGGGGGCAGGCCCCCACATCCTTGTCATGAGTGCCACACCTATTCCCAGAACTCTGGCAATTGTTCTGTATGGTGACCTGAGTGTTTCGACCATAAAGGATATGCCCGAGGGAAGACTTCCCATCAAAAGCTGTGTTGTGGGAGAAAATTACAGACCTTCAGCCAATAAGTTCATGAAGGACGAGATAGCAAAGGGCCACCAGATATATATTATCTGTCCCATGGTTGAAGAAACGGATCCTGAGGATGATGATCCCGAACTTCAGAACGTTATCGGTTATACGGATGATCTGAAAGAAGTTCTGGGTGATAAATACAGGATCACTTATCTTCATGGAAAAATGAAGCCTGCCGATAAGGAAAATATCCTAAACGAATTTTCCAAAGGAAATATAGATATACTGGTTTCCACAACGGTTATAGAGGTTGGCATAAATGTTCCCAATGCCACTGTGATGCTGGTTGAAAACTCCGAGAGATTCGGATTGTCACAGCTGCATCAGCTTAGAGGCCGTGTCGGAAGAGGCTCCGATCAGGGATATGCAATATTCATGACGCCGAAGGATAACGAGAAGACTCATGAAAGATTGGATATCCTTGCAAAAACTTCCGACGGCTTTGAGATAGCATCTTTCGATCTAAAGACCAGAGGGCCGGGTGAACTTTTCGGCGTAAGACAGAGCGGAGAGTTTGCTTTCAGGGTTGCGGATGTGTTCGCCGACGCGGATCTTTTGAACGAAGCAAGCGATCTTGCGGATATTATCCTTAAAAAAGACAGACATCTTAAGACTGAAGAATACAGCCTCATAAGAGAAGAAGCCGAGTATTTCGGCAGAAATAATCTTGATTTCAGGACCATTTAGTTTACATAAATTAATGGTAGTTATCAAACTATCCGGAGGGAGAAATGGATACAAAAATAGCAGTTGTTACCGATTCTAATTCTTCGATGACCATCGAAGAGGCAAAGGATTTTGGCATTACAATGATCCCCATGCCGTTCTTCATCGGAGGAAAAGAATACCTTGACGGTGTTACCATCACTCAGGAAGAATTCTATGAAAGACTCAAAGGCGGAGAGGAGATCCATACCAGCCAGCCTTCGCCCGAAGTCGTGATGAATACCTGGGATGAGCTCCTCAAGGATCATGATGAGATCATCCATATACCCATGTCCAGCGGTCTGTCCGGATCCTGCGGATCAGCATATCTTCTTGCGCAGCATTATGACGATAGGGTGCATGTGGTAGATAACCAGAGAATCTCCGTTACCCTCAGACAGTCATGTCTGGATGCTCTTGAACTTATCGGCCGCGGTATGAGCGGCAGACAGATCAAGGATGAACTGGAGAGAGTTAAGCTTGAGAGCAGTATCTATATCATGATCGATACTCTTGAATACCTGAAAAAAGGCGGAAGGCTCACCCCTGCAGCTGCTGCCATCGGTACACTGCTCAAGATCAAGCCTGTTCTTCAGATACAGGGCGATAAGCTTGATTCCTTTGCCAAGACCAGAACCTTCCAGGGCGGTAAGGATATCATGAAAAATGCCATAAAAAAGGATATGGAAACCAGATTCGGATGTACAGACAGATGCCATAACGTGCATCTTGAGGTTGCGTATACGGACAATCCTCAGGAAGGAGAGAAGTTCAAGGCGGAGCTTCTTGAGATGATGCCCTGTTATGACATTGTAATGAGACCTCTGTCTTTGTCTATTTCATGCCATATCGGTCCGGGCGCAATAGCATGTGCGGTATCAAAAAAGATCTGAACCGGATTAAAATAGATAGAAAATTGCAAGATAACAGTTGTTGTTGAAAGAGAAAATTCATATTATTTAAGGCTTAAAATCCACAAAATCTTGTGGATTTTTTGTTGTCAAAAATCTAAATCTATGATAGAATTTAGAAGTTGCAAACATTTGTTTGTCTGTTTCACGTTAAACCGGCATGGATTCTGCAAGTCAGCATGCATAAGGAGTTTTTATGGCACCAAAAAAGGATTCATATAACGAGAACAGTATAACGGTTCTCGAGGGACTGGAAGCCGTACGTGTCCGTCCGGGTATGTACATCGGTTCCGTTTCCACAAAGGGACTTAACCATCTTATATACGAGATCGTAGACAACTCGGTGGATGAGCATCTGGCGGGTTTTTGCGATACCATAAAAGTAACTCTGGAAAAAGACGGATCCTGCACAGTTTCCGATAACGGCCGAGGAATTCCCGTTGGCCGTCATGAGAAGGGAATCTCTGCGGAGCGTCTTGTTCTTACCACTCTTCATGCGGGAGGCAAGTTCGACAACAATGCATATAAGACCAGCGGTGGTCTTCACGGTGTCGGCTCTTCCGTTGTAAACGCGCTTTCTTCCAGATTTGATATAACCATCAAAAGAGACGGATGTATCTACAAGGATAGTTACGAGAAGGGTGAACCCATCGTTGAACTTGTTGACGGTCTTCTTGAGCCCCAGGGCAAGACCAGGGATCACGGAACCACCATCAACTTCCTTCCCGACGATACCATTTTCGACAGGACCAGATTCAAGGAAGATGAAGTAAAATCCAGACTTCACGAAACGGCTTATCTTAATCCCGGTCTTACAATAGAGTATAAGGATCTCAGAGGAGCGGAGCCCGAGTCCGTAACTTTCCACGAGCCCGAGGGCATCGTTGGATTCCTTAAGGACCTAAATAAATTAAAGACTCCCGTCACCGAGATCATTTCCATTTCCGGAGAATCCGATGGTATTGAAGTAGAGATCGCGTTCCAGTATGTTAACGAATTCCATGAGAACGTACTGGGCTTCTGTAACAATATCTATAACTCCGAAGGCGGTACTCATCTTACCGGTTTTAAGACCCAGTTCACCACCGTTATCAATTCCTACGCAAGGCAGCTTGGAACTCTCAAGGATAAGGATGCCAATTTCTCAGGAACCGAAGTCCGTAACGGTATGACTGCCGTTGTAAGTATCAAGCACCCGGCACCTACCTTTGAGGGACAGACCAAGACCAAGCTCGATAACCAGGATGCTTCCAAGGCAGTTGCCAAGGTTGCCGGCGATGAGATCGTCAGATATTTCGACAGACATCTTGATGTACTGAAGGCTGTCATCGAATGCGCCGATAAAGCTGCGAAGATCAGAAAAGCGGAAGAGAAGGCCAAGACCAATCTTCTTACCAAGCAGAAGTTTTCCTTTGAT
>JAEEGL010123406.1_pt1 | contig 19267 bp, 4 predicted proteins | sample 9134231 | NCBI WGS metagenome assembly JAEEGL01 (sample SAMN16246548, study PRJNA631951) | gut metagenome | biome: gut microbiome; feature: rumen; material: fiber-attached | host: Bos | place: Iran: Karaj | collected 2018-10 | reverse complement strand
TGTCGAAGAGCATGTACTTGAGGGACGAGGAACCGGCGTTGACGACGAGAACTTTTTTCATGATAGTGGTTGGTGGCTAGTGATTAGTGGTTAGAGTGGACGTCGGTTGCCGAATGTCGAATGCCCAATGCCTAAGAGGACACTCGACATCCGGCAGCCTGCGGCCTGCCTATTGCTCGAGGCGCACCTTGAAGAAGGCCGCGTCTCCGAGGTCGGCATCGCGAATCGCTTTGGCGATCTCCTCCGCCGACACCTTCATCGTCGACGTTCCCTTCGCGGAGATGGCCATAGTCTTGACGACCGTCTCCCTGGCGTCGGAGAAGTCCGGCGTCTTGGCGGCCACCAGGACGACCTTCACGTCGGCCGAATCCGCCACGGTGAAGAGCGTGCTGGCACCAGACGAGACGCCTTCGACGTCGGAGGTGACCGTCAGGTCAAGGCCATCCGCGAGCGAGAAGGCGTCGATGAGCACCGCCACATCGCCCGAAGCGACCTGGCCGTCGCCCATCAGCGCCACCGCGGCCGCGATGGACTCCGCGTTGGAGCCAGTGAGCATCGTGTTCATCAGTGTCATCGGCCGCACCGAGGACGGTCTGCCCGCATCGCCCAGCGCGAAGCTGCTTATATACGAGGTCAGATTGGGGTTCACCCTCGTGAAGAACGTCGCGCCGGACGGCGAACCGTGGCTGTCCAACGTACCGTACGTCAGCCATTCCCATGCGTCAGGCAGCGTGTCGGCGTCGGAATCCATGTCTTCCATGTAGACTGTCGCAACAGGCACCGCCTGCTGGGCCGCCACCTTGATGGATCGCGGCGTATAGAGCGGCTTCATCTCGGTACCAACATTGTTGGCATAGCCCCATGTCTCCCACTTCGACCAGGCGTTGTCCCCGTCAGCATCGATGAACGCGCGCACATAGTACGTGCCGGGCTTCACGCCAAGGATCATCGCATTGGGCGTCAGGTCGGAGATCGATGCGAGGGCGGACCTGTCGGTGACATACCCTTCGCCAGCCGGCACGCCGGTGAAGTCGGGCGTCGTGAACGCCTGCACCCTTATGGTTCCGTTGGCTCCAGACGGGCCGAAGTAGCGCACGCACACCTTGATCGCGCCGTAGTCGCTGATCGTGGCGAGCGCCCCCGACGCCTCAAGACGGAACTGCTGGCGCGTCTCGCTCGTGTTCGGCGTGGTGAACTTCGCGTCAAGCATCGAGACCGACCACCAGTAGTTGTTCGTGGTGGAGAATATGGCGCCGGACGGCAACACCATGTTGGCATAGATCGGCGCCCTCCACCTGTAGGCTCCCGCCTCGTCACGCGGCGGCACGGGCAATGCGCCAGAATCGTAGATGGGCGTTCCACCGCTCGCCTCGGACCACACCCTCAGACGGAATGCGGGATAGTCCTTGACCTTGCGTCCGGCGGCGTTCCTGGCCTCGTGCGTCCACGCGAACTCCGGCTGGCCGGCGTAGATCGTGCCCCTCGGGGAGACAGGAACGGCCAGCGTCTGTTGCGAACCGTACTCGAACGCGTTGACAAACATCAACGGATAGTTGTTGTTGACGGTGTACGCGTCGATCGTACCATCCGCCAAGACGATTCGGTATGCCACATTTGTGAGGGCCGTCTTATTGGCACTGTTATGGGTCTCCGTCCACTTGTCCACAAGTGTACCCCAATCGAGATCCAACAGACCATTGCCAAGCAGAACCCGCTCGGTTATCACCGGATGATAGGCAAGGTCGTATGCGGCATCAAACACCGCGCCATCGTACTCTTTGCCACCATATTGGTACTCGCCGTTTACGTACGACCGGATAATCCGCAAATGTACCTCGGACGAAGATGGCGTGTTGGTACCAATTCCGCTCGCGGCTACCGGCAAGTTGTTGTAGTAGGATCCGTTCACGCCACGATCAGTGAGCTTGTTCGCTGAGGCGAAGTCTGTGGTGGTGACACCCTTGGCAAGATCGATGCGCGCCATCTGCGGCACCGTGTCTGTAAGCTCTATCGACATCGTGGTGCCAGACCAGCCAACTTCCACATCCTTCGCTACACCATACGGCTCGCCCGGCGTGTAGGCGCCGTCGTTGTCCGAATCGATGTATGCATCAAAGATATTCTTGCCCTCGCGCAGACGGCCTAGCGAATCGACCAGTATCGGATCCATTGGATCGGTCAGGCAAAGTGTCATCGGGAATCCTTGCTGAGGCTGCAGGCTCGTCCAATACACCTTGACATAGGAATTCTCTAGGTGGCATATCTTATAGGAGACCCGACCACCGGGATCCACCGTACGATCATATTGGACATCATCATCAAGTTGCGAAAAGTCTACAGTCATTTCGCCCGTCCTGTAGTCGATCTCACCGACAATACCAAGTATATTGTTGAGGGATACCGCCATCAGGTCGCCCTTTTCGGGATTACTGACTCGCGCACGGTCCTTTACGCCAAGGACCCATGATGCGCCAGACGCCTCACCAAGGGTTGTGCTGCGGATTGCCTCATTCACGACATTGCTTTGGGAATCGTAGTAGATTTGCGCAGACACGTTGTAGTATGTGACGTCCTTGAACATGATCTGGACGGTCCCTGGCACGATGGTTCCAGGGCCGAGGGTCAACTTCGTCTGGGCAAGCGGGTTGAGTCCAAGCTGCTTCTGTGTCGTGCCGGTAGAATTCGTACCCGTGTTTGCCAGCGTGGTGGCGGCATCGGCGGCAATCGTCCAGACCGCGTCAGGACGCCTGCCGACGACATCGTTGCGCCATGCCCTCACCACGACCGGCGCGACAGACGCCTGTCCGTTGTAGACCACCGTCGCGCGGATAACCGGCACGGGGAAGTCCTTCAGCGTCTCGTTGTCCACGCCGAGGTGTGCAATGCGCGTTGGATCGGATGCGGCCCTGGCCTCCGCGAAATTGCTCCAGCCATCGCCATCAGGATCTGTCCAGGCGTCGAACGTGTAGCGGGACACCTTGTCGGGATCATGCTGGTCTTCCCAGTAGTCGTCCATGAAGTCATGGTCGCCGAACAGTTCACCCAGGTAGAGCTGGCCGACACGCAGGAAGTAGTCCGGCACCTTCTGTCCGTCCGGCGCGTATATGGCCGAAACCTCGTTGTGGGCGGAGAAGGAGAACATGGAAGCGGGATTGACCAGCGGGAATCCGGAATAGCTTTCGCTTATCAGGAACTCCGAGTAGTCAGCCAGGCCGTCATTGTCGCTGTCGGATAGCGCGGGAACGCCCGCCAGACCCTTCATGTTCTCCCACCAGTCGGGCAGTCCGTTCATGTTGGTGTCGGACGTGTCGGCGAACACCTCGTTGATCGAGCCATCGGGCAGCCTGCCCTTCATGAGGTCGCGCAGATATGCCTCGCGCGCCGACATCTCGCGGCCGTTGTAGTGTACGGGGGTATTCCAGTCGAAGCCCTCTGGCGCGCCATACTGTCCCTTGGCGATCAGCTCCCACCAGTCCGGAATACCGTTAGCGTTGAAATCCTTGCCCGTCATGGTCCAGGCATCTGCCGAACCTTCGCCGTCCCACATCTTGTCCACGCGCTTGGCGAACGCACCGCCAAGTGGCACAAGGGCCGTATTCCCGACGAATGCGCAACGGCGGTCGAAGCTGTAACGCCGCTGCGGCGTATCCTCGGAATCTCCGCCGACCACCGACATCATGATGCCAAGATACGTGTTGTGCACGGCGCCCTCGCCCTGGTGGATGAAGTACGGATACGGATTTGCCGAGTTCGGGAAGGTGAACGTAGTGGACATCGCCTCGCCAGCAAGGGCCATTCCCGCGAACTGCTCGCTCCAGTATTGCGAATCGACGCAAGAACCATCGAACACAGGCAGCTGGGCGCAGGTGTTGCGGATCCACGGCACCAAGCGGTAGTTCTTGTATACCGTACTGTGCACCGACACCTGCTTCCACCAGCCGCAGTAGATGTCCCCGTCTATCGGATAGCCGTCCTGCCGGACATTGTCGACGACGTTCTTCGTGAAGCCGCTCGGCTCCCATGCCACGTCGGCGGCGTTTACCGCACCAGGGAGCGTCTGGAAGTTATAGTGCATCACAAGCTCCGCCGGAAGGTTCTTGTTGCCGTCATTGTTGTTGCGCGTGGCGCCAGCCAGCCAGTACTGGTACGTCTCTTCTCGCTTCGCCGCCACGTCGGCGAAGGAGTAGCGCTTGTTCATGTCTTCCTCTATCTGCGACTTCGTGCGGGCGCCGTCCCACACGCGCACTTCGTCAACATAGCCTGCGTAGTAGTTGGAGAATTCGCCCCAGGTTGTCAGCGGGCTAAGCGACATCGCAAGCGACGAGTTGGCTTGTGCGCCAAGCAGCACGGCGCACGGGAGATACACCCAACCTTCGGAGAAGCCTCCCACCATCGCCTCCTGGGTTTCCAGGATGATGCCGTTCGCAGGTATGAGCGAGGTCTTTGTCGGCTGCATCGGTGTGCCGTTTATGTACAGCGCCAGCTGCGAACCGTCGTAGGTGAGCGCAACGTGCGTCCACTCGTTTACCGTCGGGATGTTGCCCAACACCTTCGGCGAATCCGTATCGGTAGGCACTGCGTCGGAGGTGTCGAAGAGGCCGTAGAGGCGGCCATCTGCAGCTATGCCGATGCGGAAGTTCGCCTTCACATGCGCGTAGTTGTTCGAGATGGTGGAGGCGCCGTAGATGGCAACGCGCTCTATGATCACCTGTTCCCTGCCGACATCTTCTGGCCTGATCCAGGCCTCGACCGTGAACTGGCGCAGGAAGTCGGACGTGGTCGCGCCTACGCCGCGCCTAGCATCCGAATTGCGCGTGATCGCGGCAGACTGGTTACCGGGGAACCAGATCGCCTGGCGGCGGTCGGGGTCGGTGAACTTGAGAGGATCGGAGAGATCGGTGGACGTGAGCTGGAGCTCTTCGCCGTCGGGGATACCGTCACCGTCCGTGTCGTAGCCCTCGTTCTCCTCGAACGCGAACATGTAGCCGCTCTCGCCGTCGGCATCGAAGGTGCGCTTCCAGTAGCCGGCGAGCTCGTCCGGCGCGTTCTCCACGATCCTGGGCCAGCGGTAATACTGGGACGTGAAGCTCTTCTCGGATGTGGAATCGGTCATCCACAACGGAGTAGGATCTGTATGCGTGGTCTGCGGGCTGGCGACGTTGGGACGCAACGCCTCCTCTGCGTTGCGGATTCCGTCACCATCGGCATCTGCCTCCAGCGTACCCATGATCCACGGGTACTTCACTGCGTCAAAGTAGGTATAGGCGACGGTTTCGTCGAGCCAGATGGGCATGCCCAGAATTCCAGGCCAGCCGGTCCATGCGTTGTTCCAGAAGGCGGTGAAGATTGCGCCCCCGTATATGCCGGAGATGATATCGCCAGAATCGACGGTACCGAGCAATGGGTTGAGGCCATGGAAGAGCTCGTAGTAGTCGTCCATGCCATCGCCATCGGTATCAATCTTACGGGGATCGGTGCAGGCATAGCCGGTGGCCGGCTTGCGGTCGCCATTGCTCTGAAGCAGCTGGGGAGGCAGCATGAGCCTGAAGCCCGGCTCGTCCCCCTCGCTGAAGGTGCCAAAGCGGTCGCCGCGGTTCGCCATCGGGTCCCACGGGCGCAAGGGCCGCGCGAAGTAGCCGAGCTCGCGGAAGTTCCATGCGCTGGAGCCAGAGTATCCCGCGCCCTGGACTTCTGCGAAGAAGGTGTCGCCGTCCATGTAGTGCAGCGGGATGAACGGTCCCTGCTGCTCGTTCCCGGGTGAGATGTACGAGCGGCCCATGAGCGGCGTCTCGCAGTCGTCGTAACGCAGATGGCGCAACGTCTGCACGAGGTACTCCTGGTAGTTCTGGAGGCCATCGTTGTCGAAGTCGAAGTTGCGCGTGGTACCGGTGCGAGGATCGGTGTAGCCGGATGCCGTAAAGGCATCGCCAGAATGCTTGTCGCCCAGCCCCGGGTTCGGGCCATGCGTGGCGTCCATTCCGCCGCTGATGTAGTAGCCCAAGGCCGTCGCGCCAGTCCCAAGACGGTCGTTACGGCGCATCTTCTGTATCGCCGCGTCAGATATCTGGGCGGGAGCCGCAGCGGAAGCTACGGAATTGCTACCGTCGGCTGCGCCCAAGTATGCGGCATCTGCCGAGACGGGCTGGCCGGCCGTACCGAACACGACGCCCGCGTACAGCATCTCCCAGGTGTCGGGCAGGTTATCGAAGTCCGTGTCGACCGTGCAGGGGTTCATGCCGCCGCCACGGATGCAAAGCCCGCCGTCGTCCTCAGGGCTGCCGTAGATGAACGTGAACGTGTAGGTGCTGTTGTCCTCGTCGCTCGCGCCCGAGAACGAACCTTGCCACGTGCTTCCTTCCGTTTCGTCGCTGATCCCGTCGCCGTCAGTATCGCCGTTCCACGGGTCGGTAGGCCAGAACTTGTTGTACCAGCCTCTGGTCATGCCAGGGTGGAGGGCTATGATGGATTCCACGTTCTCGTAGACTCCGCAGGAATCGGTACCGGCATAGTTGCCGGCCAGGCACAGGCCCGTGCCGTCGGTCATGATGCTGCCCTCAAGTCCATCAGAACCATTGTGGCTCGGGTTGAACCCTACATACGCTTCCCAGCCGTCAGGCACGCCATTACCATCCGAGTCGGCGCCATGCGGCACAAGTTCGGCCGAATATTCGGTGGCGGTCACGGGCTTCGTCCAGATGGAGTTGGTGGAGCAGTGCGTGGTGCCGCAGAGGAAGATGTTCTCCAACGTGTCGTTCGCGCCGATCACAGCCGCCTTGTCACGCTCTACATCGTAGGTGACGTCTCCGCCGTCCTTCGGGTTGAATTTGACGTCGAAGAGCTGATCCGCCGGACGGGTCTTGTAGTGGTACTTGAGGAGCAGATACTCGTCCTCGTTCAGGTATGGCTTGGTGTTCTGCGCCAGGCCGATGTAGCCACCGACCTTGTTCTTCGCGAGATAACCGTTCCAGCCCTGGCGGGTGTTGATAGGATCCCAGCGATTGGCTACGAATCCGTTTATATTCATGAACCAAGCGGTTCGCGGATCGAATCCGAACTCGGCGCGCACCTGGTCGTGGACAAGCGCAAGCGTCTGCTTCAGCTTGACCTCTACGAGGTAATTCGTCGTAGTGGTGGTATCGCCTGTCGTGTTGTCCACGACATCCTCGGTAGTGGTGGCACCAGTCCAGTCGATTACCTCGGCCTGCAGGGGCTTGTTGGTTACGCAAGTGCTCACGCTCACAGTCTCCGTCTTGCTGCCGGCGAGGGTCGTAAAGTCCTTGCTCTCCCACTTGCCGCGGTTGAGCGGCACCAGCGGGCTGACGTCCGGCCGCCCGTAACGGTACACGGGAATGGCTACTGCGCCCTCAGCAACGTCAGGATTGAACGTGCCATCGGAGCCGACGAGCAGTCCGTCGCCGATGTTCGTGACGGCGTAGAGACTGACAGCGCCACTCACCGCGTTAGACACGGAGATGAGCGCACACTTGTCGGTTATCTCGGCGTACGCCATGTAGTCGTTGTCGAGGTTGGCGGCATCCTCGCCAAGCTCCGCCGTGAGCGGATCAATGCCACGCAACACCTCCCAGAGATCGCTCACGCCATCGCCGTCCGTATCCCAGTGGATCGGGTTGGTGCCCCACGCGAGTTCCTCGAGGTCGGTCAGGCCGTCGCCGTCGGCATCGCGGGTGGATGCGTCGCCGTCGCCGTTGGAGTAGGCGTCGTTCGGGTTGAAGAGGCGCTCGATCTCCTCCGGCGGCATGCGGATGCCCTTCGAGATGTCGTCGAGGCTGAACTTCTCGCCCTCCAGCTGGCGCAGCTTGCCGTCTGCACCGATCCAGCCGACGTGGGCGTAGTACCAGAAGTAGTACTCGTAGCCGTCCTCCAGGCCGTCGCCGTCAGTATCGGCCGTCGTCGGGTCGGTGCGGTTCTCGGGCGACCACGGTCCGAAGCCGTCCTTGCCGAGCTCGAACTCCTCGATGGTTCCCGTGAAGCCGGCCGCCTTAGCCTTATTGTAGGCATTGGTCCACGCCTGGTATTCCGCCGGGCTGTAGTCGCGATCCGAAATCCAGGCGCCCGTCGTGTACGGACCCTGCTTCGCGCCGTTGCCGTTCCTGAGGTTGAGGCCGTTGTGGAAGCCGCGTATCTCTAGGATGGTGGTGAACGGCTCCCCCATAGTCGTCCAGTTCTCCTCTGTATCTGGGGCAAGAGAATCCGGCGGCCGGTTCAGCGGGTCGGCTCCGTGCGCCTTGCGCGGCAGGTAGTCCAGGTCGTCGTTCTTGTGCTCCTTGGACATGAGCGACCCGAGGTCGCCGGCGTTCGCGGCGTCGAAACCGCAGAACTCGAACAGCGTCTGCCCCGCGCCGCCCCAGAAGCGAACTGCGAACACGTCGGGGATGCCGTCGGCATTGATGTCGCCCGCGTTGTCCGTCTTCTGCCATTCCTTGGAGAACAGCGCCTCGACATGGGTGTTCTCGTACGGCTCGTCGGAGTTCTCCTCGTAGGCGGGGAGGCGGACAGCGGTCTTGCCGTTGTCGGTGGACAGCAGTTCGGGATGGAAGCCGCCGAGCCTGGCGGCGGTGAACGTGCCGCCATCCTCGCCCGTGTTGAGGATCCAGCAGTAGAAGAAGCTGTCGAGGCCGTCCGGCGGATTGTAGGTGTACCAGTTGTCGAACGTCGCGGGGTTGCGGTCCTTGTCCCAGTTGCCGGACGAGTCGATGGCCCAGTCGGTGCCTGGCGTCAGGCTGCCGTTGTCCCTGTCGCCCACGCGGTAGCCATGGGCATACAGCAGGGGATCCTGTGCCTTGGGGCCGAACGTCCAGGTGTGGTCGAAATCGGAGATAAGCGACGGCGCCGTGCCGCTGGCCCACACGCGGCCCGCGCCGATCACGCCCTGTGACGTGTACTTCTGGGTGAATTCCGAACCCAGGCCGCCGCTCGGGCCGACAGGATACAGGAACAGGCTCTTCGACTGCTCCACCTCGTAGTAGTATGTCCAGGACTGGGACGCCTTGTCCTTGTCCGTCACGCGCAGGACTACGGTGTGCACGCCGGGATCAGTGAACACGTTCGTGAACACGCCCGAGTACGGGACGTAGACGACGTCGTCAAGGATGTACGACTCCTTCTGCGCGCCGTCCACGCTCCACGTCACGTTCATGCCGTTCGTCATGTCGGCCCACACGTCGCTGAGCTCCCACGGGATCTCGGTGACCATGTTGATGGACGCGTTGTTCGTCTCGGAGAACATGCTGGCGTTCAGCACGGGCTTCTGGTTTTCGACGGAGAACTTGAATTCGCTGTTCTCCGGATACAGCTGCTGCCAGGAAACGCCGTACGGCGAGTCGCCCGTGTTCGTGACGCAGGCGTATATCTCGAAGTTGCCGGGGCCGTCGAGCGGCGTGAGCTTCACCGCGCCGGGTTTCGATGTCGTCTCGTTGTTCTTGAACACGTAGTTCGTGACGTTCAGCGTAGGCATCACCGTGGATGTCCTGGAGTCCGTGCGGCGGACCAAGAGGCTGACCGTCACGCTGTTGCCGTTGCCCGGGGGAAGCGTTCCGAGCGAGATCGTCAGGTTCCTCTCGGAGTTGTGGCCGTCGGCCTCGGGGAATATCGTCACGCCGTCGTCGGACGTGATGGTGATCGCGGGCGCCTCGGACACCACCACGTCGAACGTGGCGCCGTACTCGTAGTCGTCCATGTCCTTGTCCCACATGTACACGGACACCTGGTTCGTGCCCGCGCTCGTGAACGTGTGGGTGATGTTCGTGCCCTGCGGGTTGCCGTACATCTTGTCCTCTGTGCCCTCGTTCTCCCATACCCAGACGGTCGAGAAGAGGGTGTTCGTGTCCGTCAGGTCGAGCTGGCTCGGCTCGTTCACGCCCTTCGTGGAGGGGATGCTGAACGTGGCCGGCACGTCGACCACTATGCCCTTGCTTGCGGGAACCATGCCCAGGTAGACGTTGCCGCCCGCAAGGCGCGTGGTCCCGTTCAGGCGCAGCGTGCCGTACCTGACCTCGGCCACGACCGGGGCGACGTTCGTCACGCCGAACGTGAGCCTGGTGTTCTCGTCAGAAGACCACTCCGGCACGTCCTCGCCCTCTTCCCAATTGCTGGCGGTACGCAGCACCACCTTGAACTCGGGCCGGAAGTTCGCGTCCTCACGGAACCCGTCCAGCGCCTTCAGGAGTATCGTCGCCGTGCCGGTGTTGGACCTGATCTCGGTCCTCGACACGTCCCAGCCGCCGGTGCCCGAAGCGTACGCGACGCAGTTTGAGGCATCCGCGCTCTGCGGCACGAGGAAGAGGTATGCCGTGGTTCCCTCATAGACGCTCGGTGAGAACTGGAACGACACCTTCACCTGGTCGCCTTCCGCGACGATCGGCGGATCGGCGTATTCGTACGCCGCGTCGTTGATGGTCGGGATGAGGATGCCCCTCGGCTCCGACACGACAAATGTAGTCTTCTGGGGCGCAGATGCGGAACCGTCACTGTTTATCACGTAGAACCAGCTCGTCTTGGAGCCAGACGAGGTGAACTTGTTCGTCACGTTGAGGTTGCGCTCGCCGTCGGGGATGAGGCCCGAGAACGTCTTGTTGTAGGCAGAGAGCGGCGGCGCGCTGGAGTTGTCCCATTTGTCGATCCATTTGACGGTGTAGGTGTTCGTGAGCTCTCCGAAGAGGTCGGCGACCTTCAGCTTGATCTCCGCGTCCACATTGCAGTCCAGGAGAGTAGTGTCAAGCTCGGTGGGCGACTCGATCACGGGTGCGCTCGAGATGCGAAGCTTCGCGGCCGCATTGTTCTTGTAGAAGTCGTCCGCGAGCGGATCGGGTAGCGTCGGCACGAAGCGTATGCCGTTGGCGAGGTCGGCCGTCTCGGGCGACGTGCGGGAAGCGTACACGTAGAGCGACTTGGACGCGGTGCTGTTTGCCGGGAAGGTTAACGTCGTCTCTCGCTTCAGGTATCCCTCCGACTCCCCGTTGGCGGTGGAGAGGCCGATGAACGCCCAGGGATCCTCTCCGGAGCCGGAGGCCAGCTCGGGCGCGAGGGTGACCGTGAACTCGTTGGAGAACGCCGCCGTGGGCGTGATGAACAGCTGCGCCACGTATCCGTTGTCGCTCGGGACGGCAAGCGTGGAATCGGTGGTGCTGTCGTTGATCGTCACCTTGATCTTGGGCGGATCGGGCGGACCGACCTTGACCAGGCGCGACACGAAGTTCGGGATGAGAGTCTGCGCCTCGTTGTAGATGTTCGTGGGCGTGGAGGACAGGTACACGCGGGTGGTCGAGCCCTCCGTGGCGCCGGCCGGCGCCTCGAGCATGAACGTGATGTTGGTCTCCGTGGGGCGGAGCTGCAGGCAGCGGACATGGTGAGTGCTGCCGTCGAAGAAGGTGTATGCGGTGGTGGCGACGCTGTCGGGGAACTTGATCTGCGTCTCGTCGTCGACCCACACGTACAGGTTCTTGACGTCGTTGCCGTTGGCTACAGGCTGCCCGTTGACCGTGGCGAGACCGGGCCCCACCACCGGGCCATGGCGGTTCTCCTGGCCGACGGTGCCGTTCTGCGGAACCTCGAACCAGACATCGCTGCCGGGATCGAACGAGCCGTCGGGCTTCCTCGAGTAGCTGTCGTCGAAGTCGACCGTCTTGACGTAGAGGCCAACGCCCACGAGATCCACGTTCGCCTGGTTGAAGCCGGGATCGTTCGGAGCATACTGGAGGTTCTGGTCGTTGTTGAACCGCAGCGTACAGACGTCGTTCGAGGCGTTCTTGATGGCCCAGTATTCCGTGTTGTAGAGATAGTATTCGCTCTGAAGCGACGTAGTGCCGTACTCCACGGCCCTTCCGCCCGCCTTGACGGCGAGCTTGAGCGGCAGCGCGAAGTCGCCGTTCTCGACCATGTAGGAGCAGATCATCTCGGTGTAGTACGGGTAACCCGTGTCCGTACCGTCACCAGACACCACCTCGAAGCTCTCGACAGTCGCCGGCTTAACGCAGCCGTTAACCCACACGCCGATCTGGAGCGGGTTCTCGTGCGCCACGAAGTAATCGCTCAGCGCTGTAAGCCAGTCGCCGCCTGCGTTGTGTATGGCAACCACCTCGTCCCAGTTGGCGGGGCCATTGAGGCACGAGAAGTCCCATTTGTTAGTGACCGCGCCGTTACCCATTCGCGTCTGGAGCTCGGTCCGGTTGAGCAGGCGGAGCTTGAACATCACCTTCTGCCCGGCGAGCAGAGGATTGGACACCGACAAATCGTCGTTGACAGCCTGTCCCGTGGGGTCGAGATGGCGCTCTATGGAATAGACGTCATCGACCGCAGCGGCCGGAAGCGCGATCATCGCGCACGCGAACGCGGCCCATGCTGCCGCGACGTAACCGAGCTTGTGGTATTTCTTCATTTGCTACCGCCTCTCTTCTGTTGGCTGTCCAAATCCTTCTGTTCCCTCAGGATACGCTCGCGCACCATGCCGCGCGCATCCTCCAAATCCTTCTTTGCCCTGGCCTCGACCTCGCCCAGCCTGCGTACGAGCTCCTGCCAGGCCGGATACTTCTGCGGATTGCCATCGAGCTCCGCCTTCACCTGCGCGTATGTGGTGCCCTTCGGCAATGTTGCGAGGATCTTCTCCGCCATCTCCTTCATCTCGTCCAGCACCCTCATGCGCTCCGTCGCGATCTCCCGCCGGCGCACCTGGACGTCCTTCAGCGCCTTCTGGTACTCGGGATCTTTCGAACGCGGTGCCGCCTCCTGCCGTTCGGCAGGAGGCTTAGGGGCGTCAGCATCCCGCTCGCAGCCGCATACGGCCACAAGCAATGCCATCGCCGCCACGCGCAGCGCGATGCATTCTGATCCGAAGAATCTCATTGTCCTATGTCGAGTTGTTGTGTGTGCCTCTGAAGTTGTCTGTATTTTAACACGAAACCTTTTGTCGGGCAAGCGAGAAATAGATGTTTTTTCCTCTATTGCGCACCGCCTGCCGCCTGTCCTGCGCCGATCATCACGGCCGCCGTCTTTTTCGAGACCGTCGCCGCACCATAGCCGATACCGTCGACCACCACGCCAGAAACCTTTACTGACACCGCCTTGGGCTTGCCGTTCGGCTGCCGCAGATATGCCTTGAACGATCCCTTGAAGAGGCTGGTCTTCGCGGCGTAGGACAACTTCAGCGCCGCCCAATTCTCGCTCGTCACCGTCCATGTGCCATTGGCCTCTGCCACCTTGCCGCTCTTCTCCCCGTCCTGCACGATCCACTTGGAGCCGGCCTGCGCCACAGTGAATCCGTTGGGAAGAAAATCCACCTGCAGCGTACCGCCCAAGGCGGCAACCATCGCGTCGGAATCCACGGCAAACGTAGCGCCAGCCGCCAAGCCGCCAACCGACGAAAGCTTCGCGTCTTCCACGCCCGTCAGACCTATTGGCGTTCCATCGCGCGAGAACCAGATCGTGAACGCGAGCCGCGTCTGCTTCTTCGCGTACACCACCGGCAGGCAACAGTTCTTCTCACCGATCAGGAGCTGGCTCGAGACGGACACGCGCGTCCCGTCCGCCAGCGTGCCGGACACCTTCGCCTTGCCCTTGGCCTTGATCTCGACGGACAGCCCGCCCCAGCCGGCATCGGAAGATATCGCCAGCGCCAGCGCTCCCCGCCCCTGAACGCTCTTCAGCACCGCAACACCGTCCGCCTTCGTGGCAGGATCCTTCGACGAGAACGAATTGACCGAACCGTCAACGCCATACTCCCCATATGTGCCAGTCATGCCGCGCACACCTAGAACGACAGTCAGCTGACGCGAATCGTTCTTGGCGGACAACGTCACGGACGCCGAACCCTCATGCCACTCGCCCCCAGTATACGACACCTTCTTGCCCCCGACCATCGTCACGGTGGCCGTCACCTTCGAAAGACCCTTCTGTGCATTGTACTTGGCACGCTTCACCTGCAGGGTTCCGACTACGTTGCCGGCCGCATCGTACAGATAGCCGTCATACACGTCGGCCGTCTGCACGAGTGCCGGCTCCACCGTCTCGAACAGCCGCCCATCCCCGGCAACATTCGGATCGTCTTCTCCCGCTCCGCCACCGCCTGGATCGCCGCCGGGAACCGTCCATTGCGCCACAACCGTCAGATCGCCCGCCGGCATCGTCGCGGGAAGCGCTGGCTGCCAACCGGCGAATATGTAGCCGTCGCGCGTGGGATCGGCAGGGGCGATCACGGCAGTGCCGTAGTCCTGGGTGATCGGAGCCACAGCTGAGCCACCAGCCGAGTCGAAGGTGATCGTGTACGCATTCACATTCCATTGCGCCACAACCGTCAGATCGCCCGCCGGCATCGTCGCAGGAAGCGCGGGCTGTCACTCCACAAACGTGTAGCCGTCGCGCGTAGGATTCGCAGGCGCAGCAACGGAAGTGCCGTAGCCCTGTGTGATCGCATCTACCGCCGAGCCGCCAGCCGAGTCGAAGGTGATCGTATACGGGATCGGCGTCCAGTGCGCGTAGAGGGTGTGGTCAGACGGCGTTGCGACTGCCGTTGCGGCAGTCACCTGCGCGCCACCGTCCGCTGCCGTGAACCATCCGTCAAAGCCGTAGCCCTCCAACGTGGGCGTCGGCAGCTCGCCGTATGGCGCGCCGAACGTCACTGTCGTCGAATTTGGCGCAACGGATCCACCGTTGGGATCGAAACCCACGGTGTACACATTCGCCGTCCATTGCGCATGGAGCGTCAGGTCTTCGGCGGCCGACACGTCATGAGCTCGATCCGCAAAAGCAACGCCCGATCCGTCAGCCTGCGTGTTCCATCCTGCAAACGTGTAACCCGCATATTCAAACACATTCGCGTTAAGGGCAGTGCCGCTCTCGGCCACCGTCTGATCCGGCATAGAGCCGTTTCCGCCATTAGCGTCGAACATTATTGTGTATGTTGCCACGTCAACCGTAGAAGCACCCGTCCACTGCACATTATCAATCCAAGCGCGTCCATGACTAGTTGGATCGCTACCGTTCTGTTCGTACTGAAACTCCCACGTTACTGATGTAATCTCGTCTGAGGCCGCCGTAATCTCGATAACATTTGTCTGCCACCCTAACAGTCCAGTCCCAGATACGGACAGTGTGCCGGTACTATTGCTAACGACAAGCCAATTGTTGGAGTCTGCCGCAAGTCCAACCACCAAATTATCCCTAGCTGTTGTCCCCACTCCAAACAAAAGACGTTCACACGTGTTTATCCAGTCTGGCCTCCCTTCTGCCATAGCAACCTTTTCCGACTCTATCTTCCACAGGAACGAAAGAGTTCCAGGCCCCTTGAGGGAAGCTGTAATACTAGCCCACCGCGTCTCGTCAGAATAGTTGGCGATATGGACAAATGCCGCCTGTCCATTTTTCGCCGTAGTGTCCAGACTTGTCGTCCACACACCATTGGGGTCATGATAACTATTTGATGTCGAGAATTCAAGCGTCGGCGCGTCGAGTGCGTCGGCCAGCGGATCGTTTCTCCCCCATTGCGCCACAAGATTCGTCACGCCAGCCGAAAGCGGCAGGACAATGTCGGCTTCGTCTACAGGCAGCCACACGCCATCGCGTTTCTGGCTCCACTTCTTGAATATCTTGACTTCGTTTAAGTTTGTTGCAACAGGGAATGCACTGTAGGGGCGGCCTTCTGTGTAGGATACGGTCGCTGTTTGCGCGTTGGGGGAAAGCGTATCAAATGCAACAGGCGAACCGGCGACATCGAAAGCCCCCTCCTCGGCAACGAATGTCACCTTGTATGGAACCCATTGTGCATGCAGCGTCACGGTCTCGTCCTTCACGGCGGCGCTCTTTAGATCGGCAACCTCGGCATTTCCAAACCTGGCACCCGTGCCTGCCGCATTGAGAGCCCAACCCGCAAATGCGCAACCCGTATTTGTGAACTTGTTCGACGGCAACGCCACATTCGCGGCATCCGCCACGGCCGCCGACAGATTATCCATGCTTTCGCCGCCGTCTCCACCGTTCGCATCAAACGCAACGGAGAACATGTCCGCCTTCCAAACCGCATACAGATGCACTACGCCATCCTCGAAAGGAAGAGTTGTGGCATTTACGAGTTGGCCGGCCACGTACTCCCTTGCGGTTGCGTTACTCGATTTTGACCAACCAAGGAATTCATGATCCGGACGATCAAGCGCAGCATGCAGAGCGCAGTTCTCGCCATACGCGAACGTGGCAGAGTCCGTAACCTCGGATGTCGCACCTTCGGCGATAAAGTTCGAATGGTAGTAGATGGTATATATCTTGCCGCTCCACAGCGCTTTGAGCGTGACGACGGCGTCCTGTGCGTTCGCAAGGTTGAAGACTTTCGCACCATCGGCGTATGCCACGACATCGAGATTGTTCGTTGCCCAGCCCGCGAAATCATAGTTCTCCTTCGTAAACGCGTTGGCATTCAAGTATGCTTCCGCATCATACCACAGCGTCTGGTCCGCCATCGACCCCGTGCCACCATTCGAAACGAAGCTGACCTTGTAGGAGACGGGCGTCCAGTGCGCGTAAAGTACCTGCGCGGAGGTAATTTTGACAACAGTGGCATCCGTCACTTGCGTGCCGCCGTCCGCCGCCGTGAACCATCCGTCAAAACCGTAGCCCGTCCTCGTAGGCGTCGGCAGCGCGCCTGCGGTACCCGCGCCATAGGTCGCGTCGTACGTCACCGTCGTCGAACCGGGGGAAACTTGTCCGTTAGCGGAATTCACATCGAACGTGACGGTATACTTTTCCGCTTCGACAGTGATTTCGGAGACGTAGACACCACGTTCATGAGCGCCATGCGCAACATCAGGATAGGAAATGTTGGCCGTCCCCGTGTACTCGACGGCCTCATCGGTATAGTCTGTGCTGGTCACCCAGTTATAGGCGCATACTTTGAACTTTGGCGTCTTGTACCCGACCGGAGATGCTGCCGCGATCCTCCAGCCACTTGTGGCCAGAGACTCTTTGTCAAGTGTTGCCGCAACCGCCGGTCCAACGACCGTAATGTCGGGAATGGCGTCTCCAGTCGAGTATGTGCCGCTGAAGGTCATGGTGACATTCGCGGGAACAGCGACATGTTTCAAAGGAGTCGTGTATGTTATTGCCTCCGTCATCATGCCGGAGAGCAGCAGAAATGCAAACAGTGTTCTCTTCATCGCAAACCTCCTTCCTATCAGGAATCGGAAACGGATCACAGGCTAGGATCGTCCTCCAGCACGCGCACCTTGAAGAAGCGTGTGGCATCGGACGGGGAGACGACACAATCAAACGGGGCGAGCGCACCGGTGGTGTCGGCAAACTTGCAGTCGAGGATAGTACTGAACGAGCCGTCGAGGGTGGTGTCCGTAACGATTGCGTACCAGTAGCCCTTCACGGCGTTGCCGATAGACGCCGAGACCGTAAGCGACCCGTCGCTGTTGCTCGTGATCGTGATGGGCGACGAGCCGATGCCGCCAGTCCCTTCGGGGACCTGTGCCGGATCGCGCGGTGCTGGTCCTGGCGCTGAGGATTCCACCGGCTCCCAGAGCCAGACCACCTTTAGATTCGTGTCAAGCATCCCGATCGCGGTACCGGAGGCTTGATATTCCTCTACGGAACCTGGCACCTCGCCGGCGAAGTCGCAACCGACCCAGCCAACGCACTTCCACACCCCGCCGGTGGAATCCGTGAACGTGTCGGCCACCGGACTCACGCCAATGTACACGGCGGGCAGGTCCAGCGTGGCGCCCATGGCAGCGGTCTTTACCTCGCCTCCCGGCAGACCCACCACCTTGAAGCCGGGCAACGCCGGGTCTGTTATGCCGCCCAGAGTCCCGTCTTCTGCGATGGTACGCGAAACGGCGCAAAGCGAATGCGTGGTGTTAATGCCCGCTGGATCGCCGTTCCCGTAGTGGGCTTCCAGGTCCAACGGTTTCTCCGCCACAAACGACAGCACGGGGCTTCGCCTAAGCTCAGCCAATTCCGCGGGATAAGGTATCGTGTTTGATCCTTTCCAGGACGAGAACGAACAGCCTGCGTTGGGCGTGGCGACAAACGTGACCTCTTCGCCAAAGGGATACCAGCCGCTGCGGGGGGACGTCGTACCCCACTCGCCGTCATCCTGGTCGGAGATCGCGATGTAGACGAAGCTCGTAGAAACATTCCAGACGAGAGACACGACCTCGTTCGAGGACACGGTGAACGAAGCGGATGCGCCTTCGTTCGTCACAGGGGCGGAAACGACTCCAGTAAGGGTGTTCGAAGTAGTCAGCGTCCAGCTCTTGCAGCCCATCACGACGCCGGCAGTGAGGTTCGTCAGCTCGCCCGTGGCGCCGACCACCACGACCTCGCCGTTGGTGAAGACGTTCGTGTACACGCCGCACGGCGGATCGGACACTCCGGCCTCGAGAGGATCCATGGTCACAGAGAGTGTGATGTTGTCCATGTTGCGGCGATACGCGGCGTAGCCTTCCTCCATGACAAGCTCGAATGCGGCGATGAGACCCTCGTCGTCGTAGGGAAAGTTGGTGACAACGTTCTCGCCCATCGCGGTGGCGTAGGAGACCACATACTGGTAGTTGGAGACCACGTACTGCGCATCGGCGTCCGACACCTCGTAGTCGTTCGTCACCGTTAGGTGGAGATCGTACGCGGAGCCGTAGCCGTAGGAGAGGCGGGAGTTGTAGAAGGTCCAGTGGTTGTCGGCGGATGCGCCCTGCGGCATGAACACGGCGAACGACGGGTTGCCGTCGCGCTCCTCGCCAGTAAGGTAATCCACCAGCTCGTACACGAACTTCTGCGGGAAGTCTTCGGTCTGGTCCAGCTCCAGGACCCTCTCGTTGATCTTCGCGGAGTTCCCTCCCACGCAGACGCGCAGGATCGCCTTGTTCTCCGCAAGGGCGAGCGCGATTGCCGTATTGAAGTCGAACGCGTAGGTCGTGTTCTCCAGAAGCACGATGAAAACCTCGCCCGGCAGCGCGTCGGCGAGCGTCTCCCCATCCGTGGCGTCGGCCGCGTCTGCGCCGAAGGAGACGTATGCCGTCTTGCCGGAGCTCTGCACCTCGATCTGCTGATCCGCGAGGGTGGGCGAGACGCGAACGCCGAAGTAGCCGGCGCCGACGGTCTTGGTGACGAGCGGCCCCTCCTCCGTGACGGGAATGCCCTCATCGTCGACCACGGGCTCCCCCTCGTCGTCGTACGTCGGAACCTGCACGGTGACGCCGGGGCACGTCACCTCCACGTCGGATCCGGCGGGGAGCACCTGCCCGACGATCGGCACCGTGGCGTCCGA
>JAEEGL010106386.1_pt1 | contig 19267 bp, 17 predicted proteins | sample 9134231 | NCBI WGS metagenome assembly JAEEGL01 (sample SAMN16246548, study PRJNA631951) | gut metagenome | biome: gut microbiome; feature: rumen; material: fiber-attached | host: Bos | place: Iran: Karaj | collected 2018-10 | reverse complement strand
TAAGGAGTTATCTAAATGATTTCAAAAATCAGAGGCCTTTTTTTCTCTCAACATAAGAGGTGTGGAGCAGCTCGTGTGCCTTGTGGGAACCGGGCTCACCGAGGTATTCCTCATAGATCGCCTTGATCTCAGGATTGTCGTGAGACTTTCTGTAGGGCAGGTTGAGGTCATCCTCATACAGTGCCTTTGCTCTGAGCGCTTTGAGGTCGGTGAAGTTTCTCACATGACCGGGCTGGATCGGCTGACCGCCGCCGTTTACGCAGCCGCCGGGGCAGCACATAATCTCAATAAACTGATAGTCAGCTTCGCCTGCGCGAATCTTGTCGAGAATAACAGCCGCGTTCTTCAAGCCGGAAGCAACAGCAACCTTGACCTTCATGCCGGCAACCTCATAGGTCGCTTCCTTGATGTCGTCGGTGCCGCGAACCTCGTTGTAGTCGATCTGCTTGAGGTCTTCGCCGGTCAGCTTGTCGGCTACGGTTCTCAAAGCAGCTTCCATAACACCGCCGGTCGCGCCGAAGATGGTGCCTGCACCGGTGCCGATGCCCATGATGGGATCAAAATCAGCATCCTCGAGCTGGGTGAACTGGATACCGGCTCTCTTGATCATCTTGGCAAGCTCACGGGTGGTGATGGAGATGTCGTTATCCTGCATGCCGTCACGACCCTGGTCGTCACGCTTGATCTCGAACTTCTTCGCTACGCAGGGCATAACGGAAACGACCACGATATCCTTGGGGTCGATGCCCGCTTTTTCTGCGTAGTAGGACTTGATCATAGCGCCCTGCATCTGCTGGGGAGATTTGCAGGTGGAGAGGTGCGGGATCAGGTCGGGATAGTAGTGCTCGCAGAACTTGACCCAGCCGGGTGAGCAGGAGGTGATCATCGGGAGAACACCGCCGTTCTGGACGCGCTGGATAAACTCAGTGCCTTCCTCCATGATGGTGAGGTCAGCGCCGAAGTTGGTGTCAAATACCCTGTCAAAGCCGAGCATCTTGAGTGCCGCGACCATCTTGCCGGTCACGTTGGTGCCGATCGGCATGTCAAAGCACTCGCCGAGGGTCGCGCGGATAGACGGAGCGGTGTGGACCACAACGTGCTTGGTCGGGTCGGCGATAGCGGCAAATACCTTGTCGGTGTCGTCGCGCTCTACCAGTGCGCCTGTCGGGCAGACAACGGTGCACTGACCGCAGCTGACGCAGGAAACGCTGTTCAGATCCTGCTCAAACGCGCAGGAGATCTGGGTATCGAAGCCGCGGTTGTTAGCGCCGATGACCGATACATACTGGTTCTTACAGGCAGCTACGCAGCGGCGGCAGAGGATACACTTGTTGTTGTTGCGAACCAAATGCAGAGTGGACTTGTCCTCCTCATACTTGGTTTCCTCGCCCTCAAACGCCTTTTCGTCCACGCCGTATTCCAGACAGAGCTGCTGCAGCTCGCAGTTGTTGCTTCTGGGGCAGGACAGGCACTTCTTGTCGTGATTGGACAGAAGAAGCTCGAGGTTCATTTTTCTGTATTTCTGAATCTGGGGCGTATTGGTGAAGATTTCGGTGCCCTCTCTGTCGATGGGATATACGCAGGCTGCAACCAGGCTGCGTGCGCCCTTGACTTCGCACAGGCACATACGGCACGCGCCGATCTCGTTGATTTCTTTCAGAAAGCATAAGGTCGGGATTTTAATGCCGAATTTGTGGCAGGCTTCCAGGATGGTGGTGTTTTTCTCAACCTGATAGTCTTTGCCGTTGATTTTGATATTCAACATTTCCATTATATTCTCTCCTTTCCTTAAGCCTTATAAATAGCTTTAAACTTACAGGTAGCCATACAAGCGCCGCACTTGATGCACTTCTTGTGGTCGATCTCGAGAGCGGGACGTCTCTTGCCGGGTGCGGTGTAGTCGGTGACAGAAATCGCCTGTGTCGGGCACTTTCTGGAGCAGAGACCGCAGCCTGCGCACTTCTCTCTGTCGATAGTGTATTCAAGCAGATCCTTACATACGCCGGCAGGACACTTCTTGTCCTGGATATGCGCAAGATATTCGTTTCTGAAATAGCGCAGTGTGGAGAGAACAGGGTTGGGAGCAGTCTGACCCAGACCGCACAGGGAGTTCGCCTTGATAAATTCGCAGAGCTCCTCCATCTCGTCGAGCATTTCCATGGTGCCCTGACCCTTGGTGATTTTGTCGAGCATTTCAAGCAGACGCTTGGTACCGATACGGCAGGGCGTACACTTGCCGCAGCTCTCGTCAACGGTAAACTCGAGGAAGAACTTCGCGACGTCAACCATGCAGTTGTCCTCGTCCATAACGATCAGACCGCCGGAGCCCATCATGGAGCCGATAGCGAGCAGGTTGTCGTAGTCAATCGGAACGTCGAGGTGCTCTTCGGGAATGCAGCCGCCGGAGGGACCGCCTGTCTGTGCAGCCTTGAATTTTTTGCCGTTGGGGATGCCGCCGCCGATCTCGAATACGATCTCGCGCAGGGTGGTGCCCATCGGGATCTCTACCAGACCGGTGTGGTTGATTTTGCCGCCGAGCGCGAATACCTTGGTACCCTTGCTCTTTTCGGTGCCCATCGAAGCAAACCACTCGGGACCGTTGAGGATAATCTGCGCGATGTTGGCGTAGGTCTCAACGTTGTTGAGAATGGTGGGCTTCTGATACAGACCCTTTACAGCCGGGAACGGAGGACGCGGACGCGGCTCGCCGCGCTTGCCTTCGATGGAGGTCATCAGAGCGGTTTCCTCGCCGCAGACGAACGCGCCGGCGCCGAGACGAAGCTCCATGTCAAAATTGAAGCCGGTGCCGAAAATATCCTCGCCGAGCAGACCGTATTCACGCGCCTGGTCGATGGCAATTTGCAGACGCTTAACCGCGATAGGATACTCTGCACGGACATAAACACGACCCTTGGAAGCGCCGATCGCGTAGCCGGCAATCGCCATGGCTTCAATCAGGGAGTGCGGGTCGCCTTCGAGGACGGAACGGTCCATGAAAGCGCCGGGGTCGCCTTCGTCGGCGTTGCAGCAAACATACTTCTGATCAGCCTGGTTGCCTGCCGCGAATTTCCACTTCAAGCCGGTCGGGAAGCCCGCACCGCCTCTGCCGCGGAGACCGGAATCCAGAACGGTCTGGATGACCTGCTCGGGGGTCATTTCGGTCAAAACCTTGCCCAGTGCCTCATAGCCGTCACGGGCAATGTAGTCGTCGATTTTTTCGGGGTCGATAACGCCGCAGTTGCGCAGCGCCACGCGCTTTTGCTTTGCATAGAAAGCAGTTTTGTTCAGAGACTTGATGGTGTCCTCTACCACGGGCTCCTGATAGAGCAGACGGGTAACGATCCTGCCCTTTAAGAGGTGCTCTTCCACGATTTCGGGAATATCTTCAATCTTGACCATGGAATAGAAGCTGCCCTCGGGATATACTACCATAATCGGGCCGAGCGCACACAGACCAAAGCAGCCTGTGGTGATGACGTTAACTTCTTTGTCCAGCCCTTTGGCTTTGATTTCTTCTTTCAGTCTTTCGGCAATCTGTAAGCTGTTTGAGGAAGTACAGCCGGTACCGCCGCAAACCAGTACATTTGAACGGAACATTCAGTGACCTCCTTTAGCTGTTCAGCGCCCCGATGGTGTATTCGGTTACGACATTCTTGTTAACAAGATGATCGTTAACGATTCTCGCCACCTTTTCGGGAGTCATTTTTACATAAGTAACCTTTTCCTGTCCGGGGATCTCAACCTCGACAACCGGCTCATACTGGCAAATGCCGATGCAGCCGGTCTGCGTCACAACGATATCATCCTGCAAACCGCGTTTGGCGATCTCTTCGGTAAACGTGTTCAGCACGGGTCTTGCACCTGCCGCGATGCCGCAGGTCGCCATGCCGACCAGAACGCGTGCAGCGTTGGGGTTTTCCTGTCTCAAAGCGACGTTAGCCTTCGCTCTGTCTCTGATAGCCTTTAACTCGGCTAAAGATTTCATAATTCTGCACCTCCGCAAATATTTTCAGTTTGTTCTTCCAAAAATTGTTCGATCCATTCCACAACATCCGGCGTATCAAGGCTCACACCCTCCAGCACCTCGCGCAGCTCGCGCGTGTCAAGGGTAAAGGAGCCGTTGTCAAAGCTGTGTGTAAACACAAAATCAATGTCGGGATTACAGCGAATGAGAATGGATACCGTGGAATTGATGTCGCCCAGCGGTGTCATATCCACGTGGCTCTTGACGTAGCTCGCCTGTGTCTTTGTACCGCGCCCTACCTCGGATTCTATGCTGAAGCTGCCGCCGGTCTGTTCTGCCGACATTTTGAACAGCGGCACGCCCAAACCAACCTTCCTTGTGGTACGGGTCGTAAAAAACGGGTCGATCACCTGCGCCACCTGTTCCTCTGTCATGCCGCAGCCGTTGTCCTCGATGGTGATGGAGAGAGAATCGTTTTTGTCGCTCTCCTCTACCGTGATAAAGACCAGCGTTGCCTCTGCCCGAACCGAGTTCTGGGCGACGTCCATGACGTTAAGCGACAGCTCACGCATCCTTGTATTTTTCGAGAATGCCGGGCACGTCGTCAACGGTCAGTCTGCCGTAAACCTCATCATTGACGGTGAGAACGGGCGCCAGACCGCAGGCGCCGATGCAGCGGCAAGCAGTAAGCGAGAATTTGCCGTCGGGGGTGCACTCCTCGGCTTCGATCCCGAGCATTTCGGAAAGCTTGTTGAGAATATCGCCCGAGCCCTTTACGTAGCAGGCGGTGCCGAGGCAAACCGAGATGTTGTATTTTCCCTTGGGCGACAATGCGAACTGCGAGTAGAAGGTGGATACACCGTAAACCTCCTCAAGCGGAACGCCCAGACCCTCTGCGACCATTGTCTGAACCTCGATGGGCAGGTATCCGTAGATTTCCTGTGCCTCCTGAAGCACGGGCATGACAGCGCCGGGATCGTCAATGTTCTTGGCAATGACTTCCTTTAGCTTAGCCTCCTGCTCAGGTGTGCCCGAAAACGGAATGCTGCTGATTTTTTTCTGCATAGTTTTTCCTCCCTGATTAGTTTTTGCAGTTGTTAACGCTGCATTTGCCGCAGTGCGGCGGGTCAAATCACCGCAGTGCGCCTGTAATCCGACCTTTTGTAATTATTCCCTATAATAATACTACAAAAATCCGTAATATTATATTAAGTCAACGATTAGTATAACATATATTTTGAAAAAAGTCTACTAAAGTTTTTGCCTGTTTTGTTTAAATACGTCAAATTCGGTTAATTTTCGGGGTGAAAATTACCATTTTTTGTCCTATAATTTAAAATTGTCAAATTTTGTCCTATAGCATGTCTGTTTCTGCTTATTTCAGGCTCAAAACTGACGGAATTTGAACATCTGCTTATTTGTGTCCGTCAGGCGTCCAGCTTTGCCAGCACGCATTCCGCCGTCAGCTCCTCCAGCTCCAGCGTGTTCTCGGCGCCGCGCATGTTCTCCAGATAGTGTGCGTCGGAGCAGGTGATGATGTGGAGCGTGTCGAGGATCGGGTGGCGCTTTTTCAGCTCGTCCAGCTTGGAAATATCGGCAAGCTCCGCCGTTTTGAAGCCGCAGCTCTCGTCGATTTCGCCGAGCACCGAGAGAATGGACAAGCTGTCGCGGTCGATATGCGCCGGATAGCAGATGCCGCCGAACTCCTTGACCTTGGCGTAGGCGTGCATGATGCTGATTTCGGTAGCGGGCAAAAGCAGGTGCTCTATCTCCCCTATCGGCTCGTCCAGCTCGTTCATGATGATCTGTTCGCCGTAGATGTTGACGCGGTTTTTGACCTTGATGCGGTGCGCGTCCACATAGTCGCTCCACGCCAGCGCTTTTTCCAAATCCGGAAACAGGCAAACGGCGTGAATATCCTCGCTGGTGGTCATCTCCATCCCGGGAATGACGAGCAAGCCTATTTCTCTGCCGACAGCCATTGCCGCCTCACAGTTGCGCGAGGTGTTGTGGTCGGTCAGGGCGATCACGTCAAGCCCCAGCAGCTTTGCCATGTTGACAATGTTGTTGGGCGTCATATCTATATCGCCGCAGGGCGACAGACAGGAATGCAGGTGTAGATCGTAATAGTACTTCATGCCAGCAGTCCGTGGATCTTGACCGCGAGAGAATAGCTGTTCTCCTCGGTTTGCAGAATGGTGACGCCGTGCATGTCCGCCTTCCGCTTTGCTTCGGCGTCGAGAGCGGCGTTTTCGACGAGAATAATGCAGCTCACGTCCGCCAGCGTTGCCACGGCGATGGAATTGATGTTGCCCATCACCGTCAGCCATGCCGAATCGCCGGGCGCTCTGCCCATGACCCAGCTCAGCAAATCGCCGATGTAGCAGTCCGTGACCTCGCGGTCAAGCTCGCCCTCGACCAATACTTTTAAATTCAATTTTTCAATCAGATCCTGTACCGTCATGATCTCCCTCAATAATCCTATCTATTACGAATTTCATATCGTGTTTTTCAGCTGATCGTACACATTTTGGATTTTCGCGCGTAGTTTAAAAATACAATCGGTTTCCTTTGCCTTGCCGCGGACGATATCCTCCGCCAGAGCGCGGCAGGTGGGCGCACCGCAGGAGCCGCAGTCGAGATGCGGCAGTCCGGCGTAGATGTCCTCCATTTGGGACATCATCTCCATTGCCCGGGAAATATCCTTGTCAAGACGGAAAATGTCCGCGTCGTAGTTTAGCTCGTGTTCCCAGAACATGCGCTCCAGCTCGCCGTCCTCCAAATGGTTCAGCGAGACCGGCAGGAACTTGCGCAGATTTTGGATACGCGCCTGCGCGACATACGGATTTTCCACATTGAGCACGCCGCCGACGCAGCCGCCGGAGCAGGCGTTCAGCTCAATGAAGTCCACGCCGCGAATGTGCTCGTCCTCCAGCTCCTCCAAAACGCGGATCACATTTTCGATGCCGTCGGCTGCCAGATACCGGTCGCCGAGCATGGCGGCGGCTTCACCGCCGGAGGTCGCCCAGCCGATGCCCATCAGTCCGGACTGACCGAGCGGCTCCACCTCCTTGAGATGATCCATGGCGCGCGTCAGCTCGGGATAGATCTTGGAAACGGCGATCGCGCCGTCCACCTCGCTTTTGGCTGTGTAGTTGGGAGAATGGATCTCCGTGACCTTGGCGGGACAGGGCGTGATGAAAAACACGCCGATCCTGTCCTTTGGCAAGCCGGAATTCTCCATCGCGTCGCGCTTGGCTATCCGCGCTGCTACCTCAATGGGCGCGAGCAGCGGCATCACGTTTTCACACAGCTCCGGAAAGCGGATCTTGATCAGTCTGACAACAGCCGGACAGGCGGAGCTGATGATCGGCTTTTTCAGTTTGTTTTCTTTTATCAGGCTGCGTGTCGCTTCGCTGACAAGCTCGGCGGCACGGCTGACCTCAAACACATCGTCAAAGCCCAGCTGCTTCAAGCCGGTGAGCACGATGTCGATGCTGTCCAAATTATTGAACTGTCCGAACAACGCAGGCGCAGGGATGGCTACGGTGTAGTCAAAGTCCTTGATCTCTGCCAGCTTGCTGCTGTTCGCCTTTTTGGCGTGGTGCGGACAAATGCGGATGCATTCGCCGCAGTCGATACAACGCTCGGAGAGGATCTTTGCCTTTCCGTCATGTACGCGGATCGCCTCGGTCGGGCAGCGCTTCAGACAGTTGGTGCAGCCGCAGCAGCGGTCAGCGTCCAGCTGCACCGAATGAAAGTATTTGCTCATAGCAGACTCCTTTTGAGAGTTTGTGTCGTGGTTAGTGCTTAGCGATCTGTGCCGCGCACTCACTGTGCTTTAAAAGCATTACGAATTACGAATTAAGTGTTCACCTTTACAGTCAAATAGAGGTTGGTTCCCACGCCGATAGTGGTTTCGATGCGCATTTCGTCACTGTATTTTTTGATGTTCGGCAAGCCCATGCCGGCGCCGAAGCCGAGGCTGCGCACGTTGTCGGGCGCTGTGGAGAAGCCCTCCTGCATGGCTTTTTCCACGTCGGGAATACCGGGACCGTGGTCGGCGAGCAGGATCTCGACTTTGTCGGGATAAATATCCACATCGCAGTAGCCGCCGTCGGCATGAATGACCATATTGATCTCCGCCTCATACATGGCGATCGCCACACGGCGGATGGCGTCGGGATTGTAACCCAGCGATTTCAGGCGCTTTTTGACCGCACCGCTCGCTTCACCTGCACGCGTAAAATCCTCGCCCGACACCTCATAATGAAGATGAATGGCGTTGCTCATACCTTTGTTCCTCCCGAAAGTCCGTTTGTATATAGCAGACCGCAGGCGGTAAACATTCTGTAACGCGTTTTCATCAAGGTGATGCCGCGCTGCTCCGCCAGACGGATAATGGATTCATCCGGAATTTTTCCGCGTACAAACACAATACAAGCCATGTCCATCATTTCGGCGGTGCGCACGACCTGCGGATTCACCAAGCCCGTGAGAAGGACGGACTGATCCTTGACGAACGCCAAAACATCGCTCATCATGTCGGAGCCGCAGGCGGTTTTGATTTCCTGTTCGAGGTCTCCCTCGCAAATGATCTCGCCTTCGAGGATATCAATTATATCTTTTACAATCATGGTGGTACACCCCTGTCATAGTTATTCAATGTTATTATATCACAACTATTTTTTCAGTTCAATTCTATTTTTGTACAATATTTCTATTACCTTTTTAGATATAATGTAGCACAAAAAGTTGATAACGTGCAATATATGCAATAACTTTCCGCTATCTTACAGGAATTCATACAAGACATAAAAACATTATGTTATTGTCAAAATAACGGTTGAAATTCGTCGAATATAATGGTAAAATAGAATAACAACGTCCTTTGGAGGGATTACTTTTATGTTAAGGGACTTAAAGCCCACTGACATTATTTGCGGTTATAACGTACGGCCCGGATACTATGATCTGGAGGGTGCCAGTGCGGTGCGCGGCGGCGTGAATTTCACGATCAGTTCCGTCTATGCCACCTCCTGTACGCTGCTTTTGTTTGCGCCGGGAGCCAGAACGCCTTATGTGCGTCTCCCCTTTCCCGACTCCTACCGTATCGGCAACACCTACTCCATGATTGTGTTCGGTCTGGAGATTGACAAGTTTGAATACGCCTACTCGATTGACGGTCCCTACGACCCCAAAAAGGGTTTGGTGTTTGACAAGACAAAATATATCCTCGACCCCTACGCCAAGGCGGTCACCGGTCAGAGCGGCTGGGGCAAGCCGCAGCAGGATCAGTGCGTCTACAAGGCGCGCGTGGTGTTTGAGGACTACGACTGGGGCAACTTTAAGACGCCCCCGATTCCGTTTGAGGAACTGATTATTTATGAGCTTCACGTCAGAGGCTTTACGATGGACGAGAGCTCCGGCGTTGAGAACCGCGGCACCTTTGCCGGTATCCGCGAAAAGATTCCCTACCTCAAGGAGCTGGGAATCAACGCCATTGAGCTGATGCCTATTTTTGAGTTTGACGAAATGGGCTCTCACCGCACCTTTGAGGGCGAGCAGCTCTATGATTACTGGGGCTACAACACTGTCGGCTTTTTTGCGCCGAATACCAGCTACGAATCCGTTCACGGTCACAAGCACCACCGCGAGGGCACCGAGCTCAAGGAGCTGATTCGCGACCTCAAATCCAATGGCATTGAGATTATTCTCGACGTTGTGTTCAACCACACCGCCGAGGGCAACGAGCTGGGACCGTTCTTCTCCTTTAAGGGAATTGACAACAATATCTATTATATGCTTACGCCGGACGGCAAATATTACAACTTCAGCGGCTGCGGCAATGTGCTCAACTGCAATCACCCGATCGTGCGCAACTTTATCAAGGCATGTCTGCGCTACTGGGTGACGGAATACAAAATCGACGGCTTCCGCTTTGACCTTGCCTCCATTCTCGGACGCAACGAGGACGGCACGCCGATGGATCAGCCGCCGCTGCTCAAAAGTCTGGCGTTTGACCCGATCCTCGGCAACACCAAGCTGATCGCCGAGGCGTGGGACGCAGGCGGTCTGTATCAGGTCGGCAGCTTCCCCTCATGGAACCGCTGGGCGGAATGGAACGGCAAATACCGCGACGATATGCGCCGCTTCCTCAAGGGCGACCGCGATCTGGCGTGGGCTGCCACTCACCGTCTGACCGGCTCCAAGGATCTGTATGATCCGTCCTACCGCGGCAACTGCGCAAGCGTAAACTTCCTCACCTGCCACGACGGCTTTACGCTGTGGGATATGTATTCCTACAACGAAAAGCACAACTATAAAAACGGCTGGAACAACACCGACGGCGCCAATGACAACAACAGCTGGAACTGCGGCTTTGAGGGCGATACCGACGACCCTGCCGTTGACGCGCTGCGCCGCAAGCTCGTGAAGAACGCCTTTGCCTCTCTGATGTGCAGCCGCGGCGCGGCACTGTTCCTCGCCGGCGACGAATTCTGCAACACGCAGTTCGGCAACAACAACGCCTACTGTCAGGATAATATCACCTCATGGCTCGACTGGTCGCGCAAGGAAAAATACAAAGATGTCTTTGAGTTTTTCAAATATATGATCGCGTTCCGCAAGCGCTTCAAGGTCATCACCAAGAACCGCCGCGAGAGCGACTGTACCCTGCCGCCCGAGAGCCTGCATTCGCACAAGCCGTGGCAAACGGACTACAATCCCGAGTCGCGTTATGTCGGCGTGATGTACGCCGGTGCGTCGGCGATCCCACTGGTGGATGAGATCGTCTATTTCGGCATCAATGCGCACTGGGAGTCCGCTGAGATCGAACTGCCCGGACTGCCTGCCGACTATATCTGGCACCTGTATGTCGATACAGGCAGACCGCCCGAGAATGTCGTCTGTGAAGATGAGAATGTAGTCATCGCCAACCGTCACATCCGCATGCAGGGCAGATCCGTTATCGTCTGCGTAGCGCATCGCATTGGATAGAGCGGAGCGTTAAGAGAGTTGAGAGTTGAGATGGTATGTGTGCTGTCACTGCCATCTCTGTGACAAAAAGATACTATATGATAAGCCTTCCCATCACCAAAACGGGAAGGCTTTTTCTATGCCAATTATGCATTATGAATTAAGTATTAAGAATTAAAAAGGGTTTTCCGCTGTGTGAACGGAAAACCCTTTTGGGATTAAATGATTAAGCTTTCAGCGATAAAAACTGTCGGCACAAATTATCTTCTGCCGCCGTTTCTTCTGCGGTCGTTGTTGCCTCTGGGTCTGCGCGGACGCTGGGCTTTGTCGTCGCCGTTGTCCTCGGGAGTCAGACCGTCCACCTTGATCAGCACCTCGCGGCGGCTCAGGTTGAGTCTGCCCTTGTCGTCGATCTCGGTCACCATGACGCGGATGATGTCGCCGACGTTGACCACATCGGTCACATTCTCGGTGCGCTTGACGTCGAGCTGCGAAACGTGGACCAAGCCCTCCTTGCCGGGAGCGATCTCTACGAACGCGCCGAAGTCCATGATACGTGTTACCTTGCCGAGATACATAGCGCCCGGCTCGGGATCGGTGGCAATCGTCTGCACAATATCAATCGCGCGCTGGCACTTTTCGGCGTCCAGACCGGCAACAAATACCTGTCCGATTTCGCCGTCCTCTTCGATGTCAATCTTGACCTCGCACTCTGCCTGAATCTCCTTGATAACCTTGCCGCTCTTGCCGATAACCTCGCTGATTTTGTCGGCAGGAATGGTGGTGGTGTACATCTTGGGAGCATAGGGTGACAGCTCGGCACGCGGCTCTGCAATTGCCTTGAGCATCACTTCGTCGAGGATATACAGACGCGCCTTGTGTGTCTTTTCGAGTGCTTCCTTTACCATTTCGGGAGTGAGACCGCTGATTTTGAGATCCATCTGGATAGCGGTGATGCCCTCGTGGGTACCGGCTACCTTGAAGTCCATATCGCCGAAGAAGTCCTCGAGACCCTGAATATCGACCATGGTCATCCAGCGCTCACCCTCGGTGATCAGGCCGCAGGAAATACCGGCGACAGGCGCCTTGATCGGCACACCGGCATCCATCAGCGCCAGTGTGGAGCCGCAGACGGAGCCCTGAGAAGTGGAGCCGTTGGAGGAGAGCACCTCAGAGACAAGGCGCAGTGCATACGGGAAGTCCTCAACGGACGGGATCACAGGCAGCAGCGCTCTTTCTGCGAGGGCGCCGTGACCGATCTCACGTCTGCCGGGGCCGCGGCTGGGCTTGGTCTCGCCAACTGAATAGCTCGGGAAGTTATAGTGGTGGATATATCTCTTTTCAGTTTCGCCGTCGATGCCGTCGAGCAGCTGCTTGTCGCCGACGGAGCCGAGGGTCACAACGGTGAGGACCTGTGTCTGACCTCTGGTGAACATACCGGAGCCGTGCACTCTGGGCAGAACAGCGACCTCGCTGGCGAGCGGACGAATATCGTCCATGCCTCTGCCGTCAACGCGCTTTTGCTCGTCGAGGAGCCAGCGGCGAACGATGAACTTCTGTGTCTTGTACAGACACTCGTCGATCATTGCCTCCTGCTCGGGATAGATCTCGTCAAATTTTGCGTGAACTGCCTCATAGATGGGCTTCAGACGCTCGTCGCGGACGGTCTTGTCGTCGGTGTCGAGAGCCGCCTTTACGTCCTCCTCGGCAAAGGCTTTGATAGCCTCAAACATCTCGTGGTCGGGCTCCAAGCTGGTGAATTCAAACTTGGGCTTGCCGATCTCAGCCTTGATGCTGTTGATAAAGTCAATGATCTTCTGGTTTGCCTCGTGACCGAACATGATGGCGTTGTACATATCCTCGTCGGATACGCAGTCGGCGCCTGCCTCGATCATGGCGATCCTCTCGCTGGTGGAGGCGACGGTGGTCGCCATCTTGCTGACCTTGCGCTGTTCCTCAGTGGGGTTGATCACAAACGCACCGTCAACCATGCCGACGGAGCAGCCGGAAATGGGACCGTTCCACGGAATATCGGAGATGGAGATAGCGATGGAAGCGCCGATCATCGCCACGATCTCGGGCTGACAGTCGGGGTCAACGCTCATAACGGTGCAGACGATGGAAACGTCGTTGCGCATGCTCTTGTCGAACAGCGGACGGATCGGACGGTCGATCACACGGCTGGTGAGGATCGCGTGCTCGGTCGGTCTGCCCTCTCTTTTGAGGTAGGAGCCGGGGATCCTGCCAACGGAATACATTTTTTCTTCGTAGTCAACAGAGAGCGGAAAGAAGTCTACGCCCTCTCTGGGCTTTGCGGAAGCCGTGACCGCGCAGTGTACGCTGGTCTCGCCGTAGGTCACCATGCAGGCGCCGTTGGCAAGCTGTGTCATTTTGCCGGTTTCGACCTTGAGCGGTCTGCCGGCAAACTCGGTTTCAAATACTCTGTACTTGTCAAAAGTCATTAATCTGTTCATTGTAAAATCCTTTCTGTAGAAAATTCCAACGGGACCTTACGCCGATTTAGCAATAAAACAAGCCGTTGCCACGGTGGGCAATTCGCGTACTGACACTTGCGCTGAAGCTAAACCGCAGCGTTTCGCGAGAAAAGTTACTGCTTGAAAAGGTTTAATACAAAACACTAAATAAATGCATTAAAAACTGCATTAAAAAATTGTTCAAACGCTGTTTCAAAGCATTTGCCAAGCCTGTGACCCGCAAACATTTCCCCCCGCCGTTTATCAACACTGCCGTTATTACGACCTCTCAAAAGGCGGAGTGCCTGCCGTGGCAACGGCTTGTTTTACCGCTAAAAGACAGCATAATTATCCCGTTATTTGAATCGAGGGCAAGCAGGCACAGCGCCCACTTGCCCTTGCATGCGAAAAATTACTTACGGATACCCAGTCTGCCGATAATGGAACGGTATCTTTCGATGTCAACCTTTTTGAGGTAGCCGAGAAGGCTTCTTCTCTGACCGACCATCATCAAAAGACCGCGTCTGCTGTGGTGATCCTTCTTGTGGATCTTGAGGTGCTCGGTGAGGTCGTTGATCCTTCTGGTGAGAAGCGCGATCTGGACCTCCGGAGAACCGGTGTCGCCCTCATGGATGGCATATTCCGCCATGATTGCTTGTTTTTCTTCTTTCAACATGTGTCATTCCACCTTTTTATAATATTCGCCCAAGTCTCAGAAAAAGGCTGTGAAATCTCCGCTTGGCGGCTGGATCCTCAGTCCGTGGCTTAGGTCAACTGCTAAATTATAACACAACCGGCGCGATTTGTAAAGGGTTTGCGCCAATTATTTTATGACGAAGCTGTTACTGATACCACCAACCGGCTCAGTCCGCGATATTGTTTTGGAGCTTGCACGCCTTGAGCGTATTCTTCATCAGCGTGGCAATGGTCATGGGACCCACGCCGCCGGGAACCGGCGTGATAAAGGAGCATTTTTCCTTGACGTTCTCAAAGTCCACATCGCCGCAGAGCTTGCCGTTTTCGTCTCTGTCCATGCCGACGTCGATCACCACGGCGCCCTCCTTGACCATATCCGCCTTGACAAACTTGGGGATGCCGACGGCGGCGACCAGAATATCCGCTCTGCGGCAAACCTCCGCCAGATTTTTGGTGCGGCTGTGGCAGATGGTCACGGTGCCGTTCTCATGCAGCAGCAGCATGCCCATGGGCTTGCCGACGATGTTGCTTCTGCCGATGACCACGCACTCCTTGCCCTCCACCGGGATCTGATAGCTGTGGAGCATCTCCATCACGCCTGCCGGTGTACAGGGCAGAAAATCGTATTCGCCGAGCATGATCTTGCCGACGTTCACGGCGTGGAACGCGTCCACGTCCTTCTGCGGATTGATCGCCGCGATGACCGCCTTGCCGTCAAGGTGCTTGGGAAGCGGAAGCTGCACCAGAATACCGCTGATGTCGGGCTTGTTGTTCAGCGTTTCCACCAGCGCGAGCAGCTCCTCCTGTGTGGTCTCGGCAGGAAGCGCATACTCCTCGGACACAAAGCCGACCGCTTCGCAGGCTTTCTTTTTATTGTTGACATACACGCGCGAGGCAGGGTCGTCGCCGACGATCACCACTGCCAGACCGGGCGTGATGTGATAGGTGTTTTTTAATTCTTCAGTGCGCTCTTTTACCCTTGCTTTGGTGTCTGCCGCCACTTTTTTTCCGTCTATAATCTGCATAGAAAGGATCCTCCTTTTTGATATTTACCAGCAGCATGGTGATGCCGATGATCATGATCAGCGCCGAAAGCGCCTGTGAAACACGGATGTCCATATCGAACACCTTGAAGGGCAGATACAGGCTGTCCATGCGCAGACCTTCCACGATCATGCGCTCAAAGCCGTACCATGCCATATAGAGATAAAAAATCTGTCCTGCGTAGCGCTGGCGGTACTTGCCGAAGAAGTGCAGTATCACAAAGCCGAGCAGGCACCACAGGCTTTCATATAAGAAGCAGGGATGTACCGCCGTGACGGCGCCGTTGACGATGGTGTTCTCGCTGAGCATGCGCCACGGCAAATCGGTGGGAGCGCCGAACGCCTCCTGATTCATAAAATTGCCCCATCTGCCGATTCCCTGTCCGATCAAAAAGCCCATCATGGTGATGTCGAGGATCGGCAGGAATTTTTGCTTTTGTATCTTTGCCATCACAAAGCCGCCCAGCAGCGCGCCGATGATGCCGCCGTAGATCGCCAAGCCGCCCTCGTGGATATACAAGATCGAGATCGGGTCGGCGGCGTATTCCTCCCATGCGAACGCCACATAATAGAGCCTTGCGCCGATCACGCCGGTGATCAGACCGACCAGCACACAGTTGAAGAGCTTGGATGCATCGACGTGATAGCGCGGAGCGGTGCGCCATGCATACAAGAGCGCCAGCAGCAGACCGCCCGTGATGATGAGTCCGTACCAGTAAACGGGATAGTTGCCGATGGTGAAGGCGACATTGGTGATGTCGAACTCCCAGCCGAATCCCGGAAACTGCACATGAAAATGTTGCATTGTGTTCCTCCTTTTTACCTCTGCCGCTTATGCTTCGGCGTTTTTGACAACGGAAAGCGTGCAGTTGGCGACGTCGAGCATATTGCCGAGACGCTTTTCCACGTCCTCCTTTTCGACAGCGGCGATCGCGTCGATATAGGTGAACAGCTCGTTTCCGTTGAAGTGGTAGTCAGCGATCATGTTGGCGATGTTGCTGACCGAATTGAGCGAAGAAATACTGTCGCCGTAGACCGCCTTTTTGGCTATTTCAAAGTCCTCGGCGCTCAGTCCCTCCTGCTTGATCTTGGTGATATACTGTTTGATCATCTCCGCAGCCTGCTTGGGTGCACGGCTCTCGCCGCCGAAGATCACGGCGCAGTAGCCGGGTCCCTCGAACAGCTCATAGGAGAAGGTGTTGTTGATCAGGTTGTTGTCCATCAGCTCGCGGTAGAGCGCGCTGGTGGGAGAAGCGAGCGCCGAGAGAAGGATCTCGATCTCAGCCAGCTCCTTTTCGTGCAGCACGGCGTCCGCATGCTCCTTGAAGCCGAGGTTGAAGATCGGCATGGAGACGGGAAAGCTCTGCTCCACATACGGCTCAACGATCGCGTAGGGCTCGTCTGCAAAATAGTTTTGGATGGTGTGTGCCTCGCTCGGCTTGAGCATGCGGTCGCAGGTTTTGAGCACCTGCTCCACAGTGGCGTTGCCGGCAACACAGAGCACCATGTTGTTGAGGTTGTAGAAGGTGTTGTAGCACGCATAGAGCTTTTCGGCAGTGATCTCGGCGATCGATTCCACGGTGCCGGCGATGTCGATCTTGACCGGATGGTTGTGGTACATGCCGCCGAGCATGTTGAACATCACGCGCCAGTCGGGAGAATCGTCATACATCTTGATCTCCTGACCGATGATCCCCTGCTCCTTCTGCACGGTCTGCGCCGTAAAATAGGGATCCTGCACAAAGTCGAGCAAGATCTCAAAGCTCTCGTCAAATTTATCGGTGCAGGAAAAGAGATAGCAGGTCTTTTCAAAGCTGGTGTAGGCGTTGGCGGACGCGCCGGTCTCGGCATAGCGCGTAAAGGCGTCGCCCTCGGCGCTCTCAAACAGCTTGTGCTCCAAATAGTGTGCGATACCGTCGGGAACGGTTATCTTCTCGCCGCCGTCGAGCGAAAAGCAGGTGTTGACGCTGCCGTAATTGGCGCCGATGATCGCATAAGCGGAGCGGTAGCCCTCCTTGGGATATACATAGATATTCAGTCCCGAGCTGTGCTTGATTTGGTAGTAGCTGTCGCCTGCTCTGGCTGATTTTACTTCCTTGATCGTGGTATCCATCCTGTCCCCCTTAACGATTCTTCAAAACATAGACCGTATCGAGCGTCAGCCTGTTTGCCGCCGCGACGATCTCTTCCTTGGTGACGGCGTTGATGATCGCCGCCATCTCCTCTATCGACTTGAAGCTGCCGTCAAACAGCTGCGCCATATACCAGCTCTCGATGCCGCTGACGGTGTCGTTGGAGGTGTGGTAGGCGTTGACGATCGCCATCTTGGTGGCCTCTATCTCAAAATCGGTGATGACGCCGTTTTGCATATCCTCGATCTCGTGCATCACGCCTGCCTCGAGCTTTTCGATGTTTTCGCCCTCAACGCCGCTGTCGATAAACAAAATGCCCTTCATCTTGTCATAGCGCGAGCTGCAATAGTAGCAAAGGCTCTGCTTTTCGCGCACGTTGCAGAACAGCTTGGAATTGGCGGTGCCGCCGAGGATCGCGCACATCAGATTGGTCGCGTATATCTCCCGGTCGGGCAGGGCGGTGCCGGCACGGAAGCCCATCACCAGCTTGGACTGCGCCACACTCATTTCCTCGGTGATATGCTTCGGCTCGTCCGCACGGCGTATCACCTCTGTCTGCGCCGCAACGGGTGCGCGGTCGATGCGACCGAACGCCTCCGCAAACACCTCGATCGCCTTGTCGGGCGCGCTGTCGCCGATATAGAGGATCTCAAAGACAGCCGTTTTGAGGAGCTGCTGCCACGCTGCATAGAGCGACTGCGGGGTTGCCTCTTTGATTTTTTCGGCAGTGCCGTAGCGCTTGATGCCGAACACCTCGTTTTGACACATATATTTGACGAGCTGTGCGTTGGCGTAGATGCGCTTTTCATTGAATTCGGAATCGATCAGATCGAGAAGCTGTCTTCTTTCCTGCTCCACTTCCTCCTCCAAAAAGGCGTTGTCCTTCAGATTCGGTTCAAAAATGACGCCGCAGAGCAGCTGTGACAGCTCCCTCGCCACGCTCTCGCCTCCAAGGGTGTAGCGGTCGTCCAGTCCCGAAGCCGACAGTGTGAGCACCTGGTTGTCGCCCGATTTGCGGATAGACACGTTCAGATCAGCGCCGTACAGGGAGCTGAGCTTTTTGCTCAGGGCTGTAAAATCGGGATAAGCCTTACAGGAACGCGAGAGCACACCGCAAATCAGCGCGTTTGCCGAAGCGGTTTCGGCGCTGAGCGGCACGATAATATTCGCAGAAAGCTTCATGGTTTTGAAGCGGCTGTCCCTGACGGCGGAAAACTGCACGCCGTCCGCCAGCCTGATTCGCTGCGTTTGACTCATTCAATCATCTCCATTTTCTATCAATATCCTTAATAGTATATCACAAAACCTGTCGGGATAAAAGGCTTTTTTAAAAATATTCACGGTTATTCCGGCGTCGTGCAGAGCACCGCGCAGCAAACCTCGCTGCAGCCGCCGGTTTTGAGCACCCTTGCGCATTCGCCGAGCGTGCTTCCGGTGGTGATAACGTCGTCGATCAGCAGATAGCGCTTGCCCGTGACGCTGTGGCTCTTGCGGATACGGAACACGCCCCTGACGTTTTTCGCTCGTTGGGAGCGGTTGAGCGTGCGCTGCGGCGCATTGGATCTATATTTTTCGAGCACCGGCTCAAACGGGAGCGCCATGAGCTTGGCGCAAGCCCTTGCCAGCTCCTCCGACTGGTTGTAGCCGCGTTTGAAAACGGCAAGACGGGTCATGGGCACACAGGTGACGGCGTCAAAGTCTTTGCCTGCAAACCGCTCCCTTGCCGCCTTGACTGTCAAATAGGCAAAGCCTTGCAAGCCGCCGGGCTTGCTGTGGAACTTAAAGCGCTTCAAGGCGGTGCTGTACGGCTCTTCATACAGCAGTGCCGCGCTGCACAAAAAGCCGCCGACGGCAGAGCGTTCGTAGACGGTTTTCGGCAGCGCGGCAAGGCATTCCGGACAGAACAGGGCGGACGGAACGATCACACGGCCGCAGCATGCGCACCGCTGCGGAAAAAACACGGAAACCAAGCCTGTCAGT
>JAEEGL015343001.1_pt1 | contig 19268 bp, 16 predicted proteins | sample 9134231 | NCBI WGS metagenome assembly JAEEGL01 (sample SAMN16246548, study PRJNA631951) | gut metagenome | biome: gut microbiome; feature: rumen; material: fiber-attached | host: Bos | place: Iran: Karaj | collected 2018-10 | reverse complement strand
TATGGAGAGTGGTTCCTCGATAACACACTTCATACTACTGCGAAAGGCAATGAAGTGATTGCTAATGCTATCTTTGATAAATTGAACAAGGATTTGCATTGGCTTTCTTCAGAATCGGATGTTTCCGAGCAAAAACAAACTATCTCGGAGAAACAGGATTTGCCAACTAATCTCACCACGGGAGAAAAGGTTTACGGGGATAATCCTGCTCTTCTGGAGTTCATACAGTCACTTCAGCACTATAAAAAGAAGGGGAGGAATGGTAGCATTGTGATGAACTGCAATCCATTTACATTGGGACATCGTTTTTTGATTGAATATGCCGCCTCTCGAGTAGATAACTTATATATCTTTGTGGTTGAAGAAGACAAGTCCTATTTCTCATTTGAGGATCGAATCAATCTTGTGCGTCAAGGAACTGAAGATCTGAAGAATGTCATTGTTTTGCCCTCCGGTAAATTTATCATTTCAGCCACCACTTTCCCCGGTTATTTTTACAAGGATGACATAAAAGAAGCAACTATCGATTGTTCGAATGATTTGACGGTTTTCGCTCAGTACATCGCACCTGCTCTTGACATCAGAATTCGATTTGCTGGAGAAGAACCCTTGGATCCGGTAACCAATCAATACAATGAAGGCATGAAGGAAATACTTCCACAATATGGAATCGAGTTTCATCCAATAGCACGCAAATGCGATACCGATGGGAGCCAGGTTATTAGTGCCTCTCGTGTACGGAAATATTTCGAAAGTGGAGATCTTGAATCCCTCAAGAGCATTGTTCCCTCCACCACGTATCGTTATCTCTACGAAAGATATCAACGAGAACACGGACACTAAGTCATTTTATACCCCTTTTCCTCTCATTATCATTAGCCGCTACCGATGCAAGACCAAACTTCAAAAAGCAAACGAATCGCAAAAAATACACTTTTGCTGTATTTTCGTATGCTTTTTTTGATGTTTATCAATCTATACGCCAGCCGAGTTATTCTTGAAGCATTAGGTGTTGAAGACTACGGTGTTTATAATGTTGTTGGAGGATTCGTAGCGATGTTTTCTATCATCAGTTCCCCACTGACCAGTGCATGCTCTCGTTTCTTAAACTATGAAATGGGAAAGGGAATACAGGATAGAATCCGTTTAGTATTCTCAACATCTCTATCTGTTCACATATTATTGGCAGTTATTATAGCGATTCTCTGCGAGGTCATCGGCCTTTGGTATCTAAATAATCACATGGTCTTACCTGCAGGACGTCTTGTTGCCGCGACCTTTTGTTTCCATTTCTCGGTTTTCAATTTCTGTGCCAATCTAATCACCATCCCGTATAATGCTGCCATCATTGCCCATGAACGAATGAAGGTGTTTGCTTATGTGAGTTTGTTTGAAGGTATCGCTAAGTTGCTGGTTTGCTTTCTTATCATGGTTACACCTTTCGATAGACTAATATTCTATGGATTCCTACTATTGGTTATTCAGTTATGTGTTCGTGCAACCTATCAACTCTATTGCAAAAGAAATTTTGAGGAGTGTAGATATGTTTTCGTTATTGATCGAGTTTTGGTTGGTCAAATGTTTGCATACACCAGTTGGCAACTTATAGGACATGTGTCTCGAGTATTGAGAACACAAGGTGTGGATCTCCTTCTCAATTCTTTTTTCGGTCCGGTTCTAAATGCTGCCAAGGGTGTTGCCAACCAGGTTCAAGGTACCGTTGAAGGATTTTCCAACAATTTCATGGTGGCGATGAATCCTCAGATTACTCAATCTTATGCCGAAGGGGATTACAAGTATATGTTCAAGTTGATATACAATGGCTCTCGATATGCTTTTTATATGCTATTATTACTGTCTCTGCCCATTATCATCAATGCTGATTTTGTCTTGAACATTTGGCTCAAACAGGTACCTGTTTTTACTGTTGTATTTGTCCAATTGATCTTGATATGTACACTGATCACTTCCCTATCTCATACATTGATAACAGCAGTAAATGCTACTGGCAGGATTAGGAATTATCAGATTGTGGTAGGAGGCATACAACTGCTCAATCTTCCTTTATGTTATTTGTTCTTAAGGATAGGATTTGATGCGACTTCTGTCATGGTAATAGCTATTTTTTCTGAACTACTTGCACTCATCGTTCGTCTCTTTATGGTTTCATGGAATATTCCATTATTTAATATTTCAGATTATTTTATCAATGTTATATTTCCTTGTGTTTCAGTATCTGTACTTGCAGCGGTATTGCCTGTCAGTATGAAAATTTTCCTTAATTATACTGTTTTTTCTTCATTTGCGAATATCATCCTGTCTTTCCTAATTTGCTTGATTACAATATTCTTTTGGGGATGTTCACGCAATGAACGACTCTTGGTTATTTCTAAGGGTATTAAATTTATTCGTCGTTTATGAGATTGGGCATTCTCACCTTTCATCGTCCTTGCAATTTCGGGGCAAACCTTCAAGCGTATGCAACTGTACGGTTTTTCCAATCTATGGGCCATCAGGTGAAGGTGATTGATTATGTACGCGAGGCCGATCAAAACTATCGTTTCGTCGTTGATTCCAAACAAGCGGATGCCCATGCCGCATTTATTGAGACAAGATTACCACTAACCAATCAAGTTTCCGATGAAGGAGGTTTACGTTCTGTTGTTCGAGAAGAAGCATTCGATGCAATTTTGATTGGTTCTGATGCTGTTTGGCGTAAACCTCAGGATAACAATATCTATTTTGCGCAATGGCTTTTTGAAGATTTGCAAATCTCCTCTATTCCTGTTGCATCCATATCACCCTCTCACATGGGCAATGGGTTTCAGTCTTGTGCTAAGGAGCAAACTGATAGTATCAGAAGATGTCTGGAACATTTTAAATATGTTGCCGTACGAGACTCGTGGTCACGAGATGTAATTAATCGAGATATCTTTGGAGGTGACAAATATATTCAGAATATCACCCCTGACCCCGTTTTCATGCTTCCCAAATTATTGAAAGACGAGGAATGGGACAATCGTGGGCACAAATATCAGAAATACATACTTGCAACATTTGACAAGGATTGGTCAAAATCACCCAAGCGTGGATGGCTTCGCAGACTTTGGTTCAATTCTTTCAAGAAACTTGCTAATAAAGCTGGCTATGAGTTGATAGAGTTACCGATACCAGAGGGTAAAAGTGGACTTTCGTTTGACGATTGCATAGATTATCCGATTGATCCTATCCAATGGTTTTTATGGATTCAGAATGCACGCGGCTTCATCGGAATCCGGTTTCATGCTATCGTCAGTTGTATTGCTTGTGGCACGCCTTTCTATAGTATAGATAGTTATTGTGATAACTCCTTCAAGAATTCCCTCCTAACAATAATTGGCTTGCGCAAAATGGCAAGGTCGAATGATCAGAGAAGCAAGATAAGGAATTTGTTGCATGATTCCAAGTTTGAAAACTATCGTACGGGTGACTGTATCGAGTTCGAGAACCCAAAACGTATCCTTCATCAGATTCTTGAGTGTCCGAAAGAAGATATTCAAGAACTCGGAGAATCGTGTCGTGTCCGTTTTAAGTCGAATATGCAGGATTTGATAGATAGTATTCAGTCATGAACCAAATAGAACAAGATGTCTTTTTTTCAATTCTGAGGATATCACTTTGGAATAGAGAAAAAGAAAAACAGGATCTTTATGGTCTTCTTGGGAAGAACGAGATTGCACTATCATCTGTCTTCAAGTCTTTCGAAGATCATGCCTTGCTGGGTGTTGTTGCCGATACGATTCTTGCACTTTCTGACCAACTCCATTTAAATGATATCCAAAAAAACTATATTCTGCAATATGTAGCCAATTCACAACAAATACACTTTAAAACACAACAAGTTCTTATAGAAGTATTTGAAAAATTTGAAGCTATAGGATGCAATCCGATTCTATTGAAAGGGGAGGGTTTGGCACAATTGTATCCATCTCGATGTATCCGGGCTTGTGGTGATGTGGATGTTTATGTGGGTTCGAAGGATTTCGATAAGGCGGTTGCATGTCTGAACTCGATGTGCGAGGAAACAGACTTGGATCATGCAGTGTTAAGCAGACACGATTATTCGATTAAGTACAAAGGAATACTTTTCGAAATCCATTTCAAGCCCGGGTATGCAACTGTTGAGAAAGCAGAACAGCGATTTCAAGAACTTGCTAATTATTGGTTGGTTCCTGAGAAGTGCCAGACTATTACGATTTTAGGTAAGCAAATCCTTGTTCCTGCCGCACAGTACAACATTCTCTATGTGTTTGAACATTTGGCGCGACATTTTCGTAATTCGGAGTTGGGAATCCGTCAATTCCTCGATTGGGCACTCCTGTTAGAGAAAACCAATTTTCAAGAATCAATCTTGAAGAATAATCTAGAAGAATTGTTTGTACTTAATGCTTGGAAAAAGTTGGGCGGTGTCCTTCGAAAAGGATTAGGTGTGGAAAAGATTCCGTTCGTTGAATCAAATGATAGTAAACTATCAAAAGAACTAATCGATATTGTAGTAAGCCGTGGGAATTTTGGCCAGCAAAAAAACTATTTAGAGAAGAAAGGCAAGTTCTTTTATCTTCTCTCTCTATTTGGAAAATCGAGAGAGGTTGCATTAGTGTTTCCAGAATATTCTAAGAAGTGGCTTGCTAAGCGTCTGAAAGAATCGATTAGTAGATATTTCTATAAATTAATTCATTAATATTTTTTCTTTATCTATAATAAAAATCATTTTGCCTGAATAATATAATCATTATTGGTTTTCATGATGAGACTCTGTTGCATCTTCAATTACCCACCTGCTTATCGCAAATCTATTTACAAGAATATTGATGAAGCCTTCGACACCCAGTTCATTTGGGCAGAAGAGGTTATTGATGGTGTTCCCTGCGACATAAAGAAATTGGACTATGCCATTTTCAAGAAGAAGCCAATCATCAACAAGAACAAATTGCTATTTGGTAAATATTTATGGGTTACTGGGCTATTAACACTTCCCTTCAAAAAGTATGATACATTCTTGGTGACAGAAACTGCCTATAATTCTGGTTTTCCCTTTGCCATGTTATGTCGACTGTTTGGGAAGAAAGTCTATGGATGGGGACATGGAGAAAAACGTGTTAGTAAAAAGGTCGCTCCATTAATTAAGCTTAGATATTGGCTGTTTACTGGTTTCTTTTCGTATGGGGAAAAGGGACGAGAGCGGTTGATAGAATTGGGAGTGCGTGCTAATAAGATTCATGTCATTTACAATTCATTAGGCGGACATGTAGATGCTGAAGATCGTAAATCTTGCTCTTCTAATGAACTAAAAGATTATTTTGGCAATAGCTTTCCTACACTTCTATTTGTTGGTCGTCTCACTAAAGTGAAGCAATTGGATTGGCTGATTAAGGCAATGCAGATTCATGACCAACAAGGTTTGAAGTATAATCTTTTGATTATTGGCGAAGGTGAGGAAGGATCTCACTTGAGAAAAATGGCTGAAGAATCAGGAGTATCGAATAGAATTTGGTTCTTTGGTGAATGTTATGATGATACTAAGCTCAACACTTTAATTTATAATTCCGACCTTTGTGTCTCACCTGGAAATGTTGGTCTTACTGCTCTACATGCCATGATGTATGGAACTCCTGTATTGTCTCACGATGATTTCGAAACTCAGATGCCAGAATACGAAACGATAGTTCCTGGTGAGACTGGAATGTTGTACCGACATGGTTCATTTGAGGATTTTTGCGATAAAATTGAAGAATGGATAGGCAGTTCAATTGATCGGGAACAAGTTAGAAGAAATTGCTACAAGATGATTAACGGCCGTTGGAATTCTGAATATCAGATCCAAGTTTTAAAATCCGTTTTGAAATAACTCAATGGAACAAATCAAAGAACGTATAAAACAATTTTGGAATTTACCCATTTCTTTAAAAGCATTATATTATTTGCTTTATTTGACATTGGGAGATACAATTTTTTATTATTTACGACCAGTTATCAATGCTGTTGGATTGAGCGGTTCGACAGATAAAATATTTACAATATTATGGATTATTGGAATCTATTTTTGTCTTTCGTTGATATTCAAGACTATTCGATTAATTGATATAGTGGGTTATTTGGCTATTTGTTCTTTTTACTATTTGTCTCCTGCCATCTACCCTAATACCAGATACTTTGTTGAGGACACGTTTTCAATATTTGCGCTCGAAGCTCTATCCTTTTATTTTATTGCATTGATGATTGATTTCCATCGGGATAAAATAGTGCTTACTATTATTTCAAAATTACAACTGATCATGACCGCCTTTTTTGTCCTATTATCATTAGTTGGCTTGATAAATAGTGAGGTTACTGGCGAACAAATGACATTATCTTATTCGGTTCTTTTTCCAACCATGTTCTTGTACTATACATATTCTGGGTCAAAAAAAGTACTAGATTTGTTGTTTTTTCTTTTAGGTGTCGGTTTGATTCTTATGTTTGGAACCAGAGGTCCTTTATTGTGTTTGATAGTATATTTATTTGCATTTCTTTTTCTTAACTATCGGCATAATGCTGTAATGACTATCAATTTACTTTTAGTAATTGGTGCCTTTTATATTTTTCTTCGTCCTATCATAATTGTGCTAATGTTTATTACTAGAATGGTGGGATTAAGTACACGGATTTTTGAAAGCTTTTTGGAAGACGAATTATTCAATTATGAGAATTCGTCTGGTCGCGATAAGATTCATGAATTATTATGGGAATATATCGTTAATGATCGAGGTGGTATCGGATATGGATTAGGTAGTGATAGACTGATGGGGCGAAATGGTACTGAATATGCTCACAATTTAATTTACGAAATTTGGATGGATTTTGGGTTATACATCGGTTCTTTTCTTTTGATTCTCTTTGTTCTTTTTATTATCAAAACATTCAGAAAAGCCTATGGAAGTGACAAGTTCAATCTCTTTTTAATATTGCTGATTTGGTCCGTTGGACATTTAATGTTATCAGGCACATATTTGGAAGATTTCCAAGTTTACTTTTTCATTGGTTATTGCGTGAATGTTTTGCGATCGCATAGTAATCTTGAGTCAGAAGATAAAGACAATATCATTTTATGCATTCCAAATAATCAAAATATATAGTCAAAGATGAGAGTACTTTGGTTATCACCTACATCTGGTTTATTAAACGAACATTCTGGAACAGGTGGATATGGCGGCAGTGGATGGGTCGGAGCACTACAGCATCTCTTTCTTTCTGCAAATAATGCTGATATTTTGGGAATAGTTTTTCCGAGTACCACAAAATCTAAGCCATCTATCCGAGATAGCGTTCATTATTACCCTATCTTAAGAAATACCAAGTCCAAAATAGAGAAAATCCGCTATTATTATGGTGATTATAAGAACATTGATTATAATGAGCATGTTGATGACCTCAGAGAAGTAATTAAAGATTTTCATCCCGATGTTATTCATCTATTTGGTCTCGAAAATCCTTTTGCTACGATTCTTGGTCATACAGAAACGCCGGTGATAGTTCATCTTCAAGGATTATTGGGACCTTGTGATAATGCTTTTTTCCCTCAAGAACTCAATTCCAACTCTTTCATCTGGCCTCCTTCAATTCGTGAATGGTTCTGGCGAAATGGTTATCGGTTCGCTAAAAAGGAATTGCATACGTTGGCTGTTAAGGAGGCAGAATTATTTAAAAGAGCTAAGTTCTTTATGGGTAGAACTGCATTTGACTATCAGATATCTCAACTTATGTCTCCTTCTTCAAGGTACTTTAAAGTAAATGAGGCTCTTCGTCCATCATTCTATCTGAATGCAGGAAAATGGAGGCACTTTTTATCTAAATTTATTATAACTTCAACTATTAGTGAAACAATCTATAAAGGTCTCGATCTGATTCTAAAGACAGCTGCACTATTGACGCAGAAAACAAAGATGGATTTCGAATGGCTAGTGATTGGGATTGACGAATCATCAAGCTTTGTACGGCTCTTTGAGAATTTTCTTTCTATCAAAAGCAACGAAGTAAATGTAAAATATTTGGGAGTGATGACTGCCGAGCAAATCACAGAGCACAATTTGGCATCTTCCGTGTATGTTCATCCTTCCTACATTGATAATAGCCCGAATAGTGTTTGTGAAGCACAGCTCCTTGGGATGCCGGTAATTGCTACCAATGTGGGCGGTGTATCCTCGTTGATAGAACATAAAAAGAATGGTATTCTCGTTCCTGCAAACGCACCTTATGAACTTGCCTATTGGATTAAAACAATTAATGAGGATAGTACCTTGGCAGCAGCAGTAGGCCAGAAAGCGTATGAATCGGCAAATGCCCGTCATGATAAAGAAACTATCATTCGAGATTTATTTACTGCGTATCAATCATCATTGAAATGAGTCATGAGTAGTATCGCCGTATTGTTGACTGTGCATAATCGAAAAGAAAAAACAGTAGATTGCTTATCGAGGCTATTCTCTCAAATCAACAATAGTCAGTATATACTGAATGTTTATGTTGTCGATGATGGTTCTACAGATGGTACTGCTGAGGAAATCACTAAGTTGTATCCTACAGTTAATCTAATAAAAGGAGATGGCTATCTTTTTTGGAATCGAGGGATGCACAAAGCTTGGGAAGCAGCTGCGAAAGATAAGGAGTATGACTTTTATCTTTGGCTGAATGACGATACCAATATTGTCGATGATTGCATCGAGCGATTGTTAGCTCTTTCTTCTGCAAATAAAGATACGGCTATCATTATTGGCTCTACTTGCGCTACTAGTAATCCTAATCAGATTACTTATGGCGGGTGGAAAAATGGCAGGTTATTGACAGATTTGTCTAAACCGAACAAGTGCGAAACGATGAATGGCAATATTGTTCTTATTCCCAAGTTTGTTTATGATGTATTGGGCATGAATGATCCTACATTTCGGCATTGTTTGGGAGATACCGATTATGCTCTTCGAGCAAATGAACAGGGGATTGCTTGCCTTACAGGAATAGGTGTTTTCGGTGAATGTGATGCCCATGAACAACCTACAATTTGGATGGATCCTTCTCAACCTTTTGTAAAAAGATGGAAGAACTTCTTTGGTCCATTAGGCAACAATCCTTTTGAATTCTTCTATTTCCGAAGAAAGCATTTTGGTTTTATTGCTGCTTGTTCCACCTTTATTTCAAATTGGTTGCACTTCTTTATCCCGAAGTTCTGGACAAATAACTATAAAGGAATGTGAAGAGTTTATTTTTATAAGTAATTAAGATATGAATTTACAATCAAAAAAAGAATTGTTTTTAAAATATGAAGGAATTTTGTCTCGCATCTTTCGTTTTTTGGGCCGAAATAGAATATCTGTCAAAAAGGGAAACAAGATAGATCTTGGTCATGCTTTTATGAAAAGATGTGTGATTAATATAAATGGTCATGATAATTTGGTGAAGATTGATTCCGGATTAACTCGCTTAAGTAATACTACAATCAATATCTATGGTAATAATTGCTCTATTTTTATTGGTGCGGGATCTAATCTCAATAATTGTCAACTGTACATTGAGAATAACAATGGTATTATTGATTTGAAACGCCATGTAACCATAACGGATTACACCGAATTGGCCGTTTTGGAAGGAAAGAAAATAATTGTTGGGGAAGATTGTTTATTTAGTAAGAACATTTATTTTCGCACTGGCGATTCCCACAGCATTTTAGATCAAAACACAGGTAAGCGGATTAATCCCTCTGAGGATATAACAATTGGTGACCACGTTTGGATTTGTCAAGATGTTAGAATTCTGAAAGGTGTTACTATTGGTGACAACAGTATAGTTGCAATGGGATCATTGTTGACAAAAAATAATTTTCCTTCTCATTCTATAATTGGAGGTATAGGAGGAAAAGTCTTAAAAACAGGTATAGAATGGTCTCCCCAAAGTTTATAATCTTTCCTTCCAATAGGACAAGTTAGTAGATATAATAACGAAATATGTTTATCACTTTATTAATTAAAAAGATAATAAACTGTATTTTGAAATTATTTCAGGTTTCACATATATCAACAAATGATAAGGTAGTTTATCTTACGTTCGATGATGGACCAGAACCTGGAATATGTGAATTTGTGCTTGATGAACTGCAAAAATATGGATTCAAAGCTACATTCTTTTGCAGGGGAGATAATGCTGAACACTATCCGGAATTACTATCAAGAATAATCAACGAAGGCCACTCAATTGGCAATCATACTTATAGCCATTTGCATGCTTATTCTACATCTTCAGAGCTATATTTAAATGATATTGAACGTGCAAATCAAATTCTTCATTCTACACTCCTTCGACCACCATTTGGCAGCCTAACTTTGACTACATGGATATCATTAAAGTCGAAATATAAGCTCATTTATTGGTCTTTGGGTTCCTGCGATTCAAATTTAGATAATTTCGACTTTGAACATAGTTACCAAAACTTAATTAGCAATACTTCTTCCGGCGATATTGTATTATTCCATTTTTGTAAATTGCACGAGAAGGAAACTCGTATTATCCTTCCTGCTTATTGCAAATGGCTTAAGGCAAATGGATTTGTAAGCAACGCTATTATTGATAAAGTATAGATATATGTCAAATATTTTTATTCGAACGAACATAGCACCTTATCGAATAGACACATATAATGCTTTACACGATAGGCTTGATATGATAATGTGCTTTTATCATCGTATAGGTAATGATCAGAAGTATGATATCGACAAAATAGAATCTAAATGTACCTTCAGACCTAAATACTTGAATGGCTTTATCCTTAAGAATTCAAATCGTAAGGTTTGTATTGGGTTATGGACTTTGTTTCGCAAAGAAAAACCGAAGGTCGTAATAGTCCCTGAATTTCAAATCTCAGCCCTTCAGGTCTTGCTATTTCGTTGGCTAACAAGGAGTAAGTTCAAGGTGATATCCATGACGGATGATAGTTATGATATGATTGCCAATCATAATGATTTTACCAAACTCCATGCTTGGCTGCGCAATCATCTGGCTAAGTTATTTGATAATTTTATTGTAGTTACACCACAAGTTCAAGAATGGTATCAAGAGCATTTTAATAAGGGGATATGGTTGCCTATTCTGATGGATGAACGAAAGGCAATTGCTAATTATCAACGTCTCTTGCCATTAAGCAGAAGATATGCAGAAGAATATCATCTTCTTGGGAAAAAAGTACTGTTATTTGTAGGTCGCTTGGTCGAACTGAAAAATTTACACCGTGTTATTGATGCGTTTGCTCTTGCAGAAACAGAAGCAACTTTAGTCATTGTTGGAGATGGCCCTGAGCGAGATTCTTTAGAAGAACATGCGAGGTCGCTTGATAAAGAAATACTATTTACTGGGCGTTTCGATGGTGACCAATTATATGCATGGTACAATCTTGCAAGTGTTTTTATATTAAACAGCTATCAGGAAGCATTCGGAGCTGTGACGAATGAAGCTCTTATAGCTGGTTGTCGTGTGATTGTTTCAAATAAGGCAGGGTCATCTTGTCTCGTCACAAAGGACAATGGTGAAGTTGTTGATCCAATGAATGTGCCTGCAATAGAAAAGGCCATTGAAAGACAATTTTCTTTGGCTAAAATCCCAACGCTATCATCCCCTCGATCCAGTTTAATGACAGTTTCTTATGAAGAACGTATTGATAATCTTGTAAAAACAATAACAACAAAATAATATGGCAAAGATCAAGACATCCAAAGGAGATTTCCATTATCGCCCTGTAGTTATTAATCTTGACAATAAAATTATTAATCGAGATATAGCATTTGAGAACTTGAAAGTAGTTGTACGCGTATTGCGGGATGTTAATATTCGAGTGAATCCTGCATTCGGCACCTTATTAGGTATTATACGAGAGAATAATTTTATTGAATGGGATACAGATATAGATTTATTTGTGCTAAGTGAGGATAAAGAGAAGCTCCTTGAATCATTTTGGCTAATGAAGGATGAAGGGATAGAACTAATCCGTGTAGATAGATGTGGCCATCTTTTTACGGTCATGCGTAATGATGAATATATCGATTTTTACATAATGGACAAGATCTCACCAGAAATACGAACTAATTTTGGTGAGACCTTTATGTTTGAGAAGTATTTAACAGACTTAATTGACTGGGATTTCCGCGGTCTTACTATTAGTGTGCCACGAGAGTATGAGCAATGTTTGGAGTTTATATATGGCGATTGGCGAACTCCTATAAAATACTCGGAAACCAACCCACATTATTTTAATTATAAAAAGGCATACATTGTGAATCATTTGAAACGAATGCTTCCTTACCCTATCCATTATTGGCTTTTGAAACATTCTCATCGTAAAGATCTTGATAAGTTTATCGCTAAATGTAATAAGAAAAATATCAAATTGCAATATGAGATAAATTGGTAATAACAAGAGGTGTTATTGATTAATATTTCCACTCTATTTTCATAAAATCAATAATATAGAATATGCAGGCAATTATTTTAGCCGCTGGTATGGGTAAACGGCTTGGAGATTATACCAAAAATAACACGAAGTGTATGCTTGAGGTCAATGGTATCAAACTCATTGATCGTGCACTCTCATGTCTTCACGATATTCATGTGTCTCGTGTGATTCTTGTAGTTGGCTATAAAGGTCAGAATGTCAAAGACTATGTTGGAACCTCCTATAAAGGTACTCCTATTATCTATGTTGATAATCAGGTCTATGACAAGACAAACAATATCTACTCTCTTTATTTAGCAAAAGATTATTTACTACAAGAGGATACCATTCTTTTGGAATCTGACCTTATTTATGAACCAGCTGTGGTCAAAAAATTGCTTGATAATGAATTTCCAAATATAGCACTTGTTGATAAATATGAAAGCTGGATGGATGGCACGGTAGTCACAATTGATGAAGAGAATCACATCAAACGTTTCATTGACAAGAATCATTTCAAGTTTGAGGATATCAAGACTTATTACAAAACCGTAAATATTTACAAGTTCAGTAAAGAGTTCTCTATAAAGTATTATGTGCCATTTTTAGCAGCATATAGTTCAGCTCTTGGCAACAATGAGTATTACGAACAAGTCCTTCGAGTTATTCTCCACTTGTACGATGCTCCATTAAAAGCTTTACCATTGACTGGCGAATTATGGTATGAGATTGATGATGTTCAAGATTTGGATATTGCTTCCAGTATGTTTGCTCCTACTGAAGATGAACACTACAAGTCCATTTCTTCCCGCTATGGTGGTTATTGGCGTTATCCTCAAATGCTAGACTATTGCTATCTCGTCAATCCATTTTTCCCGCCTCAACGCATGATTGATGAAATCAAAGCAAGTTTTGAAACATTGATGCGCGAATATCCTTCTGGAATGCGAGTTAATTCTCTGCTTGCTTCTAAGAATTTTGGTATTAAGCAGGAGTATATAATTGTGGGGAATGGAGCCGCTGAACTTATCAAGGCATATATGGAAAATTGGACAGGAAAATTGGGCAATATTATTCCAACTTTTGAGGAATATCCGAATAGACTTGATAGCAAAAATCTTATACAATTTGTTCCGAGTGCGGAAGGTTTTACCTATACAGCTGAAGACATTAAACATTTCTTTGCGGATAAGGACATAGATACACTGCTCCTCATTAATCCCGATAACCCTTCTGGTAATTATATTCCTTTTTCGGATCTACTTGGCTTAATTGACTGGACGAAAGAGAAAGGACTCAAATTTATCGTTGATGAATCTTTCGTTGATTTTGCGAAAGTTGATGGGGCATTCTCACTGTTCGACAATAGCATTCTTTCTAATAATCCCCATCTAACTGTCGTAAAGAGCATCAGTAAATCCTATGGCGTTCCTGGATTCCGACTTGGGGTTCTTGCTTCAGGTAATGCAGAACTTATAAAGATATTAAAGAAACAGGTAGCTATTTGGAACATTAATTCTTTTGGAGAGTTTTTCATGCAGATTTTTGAAAAGTATCAAAAAGACTACGAAAAAGCATGTGAACTTTTCCGCGAGGAGCGAGATCACTTCTATAAAAAGTTGATCACTATACCTTATTTTACAGTTTATCCAAGCCAGGCTAACTATTTTCTTTGTAAAGTAAAAGAAAAATATACTTCACATGAACTAGCCCTCAAGTTATTGAATCACAATATTCTCATCAAGGACTGCTCTACAAAAAAATCTTTTGATGGAAAGAATTACATTAGATTGGCGGTTCGTGACCGAAAAGATAACAATTATTTGGTAGATATTTTGGAAAAATTATAACGTATGAAAATTATCTCACATTCTCAGATTATTTCCTTACACATTTCTCCTGTAACTTGTGTTAATTGGATCAAAGAATCTTTCTCTATAAAAAAAGACTCTCAAGTTCCGGCAAAAATTAGTGTTCACCCTCAAGGCTTTGATTTCTATACGGCGATGCCTTGCCTTCTTCCAACCGAATATGACCGAGTCGGTTTGAAGATGGTTCATAGGGTTAAAGGTGCTGTTCCTTCTATCGGAAGTGACATTTTAATTTATGAAGCATCAACCGGAAATATACTTGCTCTTATGGACTGTGATTGGATTACAGCTATGAGAACAGGTGCTACCGCAGTCTATGCCGCACAAACATTTAGAAAGGCTGAACCTTTAACATATTGTTTCATTGGACTGGGGAATACCGCTCGTGCCACAATGCTTTGTCTTCTTGAGAGTGAACCTAATAAACAGCATAAAGTTTTAATTAAACGATATAAGGACCAAGCGGAGAGTTTTATTGAACGTTTTTCTTCATACCAGAATGTAACGTTTGAAATAGTTGATTCTGTTTCCGACTTGATTTCTCAGTCAGATATCATTTTTTCATGTATTACTGATGCGGATGGACTTATATGCGATAATAATTCATGTTTTCGACCTGGCTGCACTCTTATCCCTGTTCATGTACGCGGTTTTCAAAATTGTGATTTGTTTTTTGATAAAGTTTATGGTGACGATACTGCTCCAATCAAGAACTGGAAATATTTTAATCAATATCGTTATTATGCAGAGCTACAGGATGTAATTGATGGTGAATCCCCAGGTCGAGAAAATGATACAGAAAGAATTCTATGTTATAACTATGGACTTGCATTACACGATATCTATTATGCTTCAAAAATATATGATATTTTAAAGGATAGTAGTTTTGATGTGCCGATAGTAAAAGAACAGTCAAAGTTTTGGATATAGTCGAATTATAAAATAATTTTTTTATATATGACCGAAGACCCATGATTTCTTAAATAGGACGAAGAAACCATATTATTCTATTTTAATTATTCATTTCATAGTAACTATATAGTTGACTATTTTATTATATACTATTAAAAATTATCAGTTATCCTTTTAGCATCGTCGAATTTACAATATAAATGAAAAACATTCTGATAGATTCCTACGCGGTTTCTCCTACATGGGGAAGCGAACCTGGTATGGGGTGGAACTGGGTGTGTAATTTGGCAAAATACTGTAATCTTTATATCATAACGGAGGGAGAATGGCAAAAAGAAATTGAATGTGCAATTGCGGATGCAATCTCGGGTAGAAAGGAAAAAGATATCAATCCTACAGGACTTCAAAAGGAACAAGCTGAGAGATTGCATTTCTACTATCTGAATGTTTCTCCAGAGATAAGAAAGATGTGCTGGAATCAAGGATCATGGATGTTTTATAAATACTATGCAGAATGGGAACTTCGTGTTTTGGATGAAGCTAAAAAAATAATACAAGAACTGAAGAATAAAGGTATTCAGATTGATTTGGTTCACAAGCTAAACATGATTGGCTATCGTGAACCTGGCTATCTATGGAAAATTTCAGATCGACCCTTTGTATGGGGACCAGTAGGAGGATATGGTGGCGTACCTATTTCCTATTTGAGGAATGCAGATATAAAGACGAAAGTGGTCGAAAATCTGAAGAATGTGATTAACTATTTCATGTTCAGACTTCATCCACGTGTTCGAAAAGCCATGAAACAGGCTGATGCTATTGTCGGTGCTTATAAGGAAACCTACGAAGCTATCCGTAAAGTTTATCGTGAAGATGCTGTATTAATAAACGAAACCGGCGCTTTTGTCGATTCTTCTTCTACAGTTCATTCTTCTGATCAAGAGGAATTCCGATTGCTATGGGTTGGAAAATATGATTTGAGGAAGCAATTGGGTATAGCCATTCGAACAATGGAATTATTGAAGGACAAAAAGAATATTCACCTTTATGTAGTGGGTACTGGATATCCTGCAGATGTAGCTCTTTATACCAAGATGGTTGAAGAAAAAGGATTGAAAGAAAACGTGCATCTGATGGGATTGGTACCTAATCTCAAGACGCGCGAGATGATGAAGGAGATGGACCTGTTCTTCTTTACCAGTATTCACGATGCCACTTCTACCGTGGTGCCCGAGGCCATTTCTGCGGGTCTTCCAGTTGTTTGCCATGACACGCGAGGGTTTGGCGTGATTGTCGATAATCAGATTGGTAGGAAAATTAAAGTGACAAATCCCGAAACAAGTGCCATAGAATTTGCAGACGTAATACGTTCGCTGGAATCAGATCGCGAAGAGGTGCGTCGTTTGTCCCGAGGATGTATTGTAAAGCAAAAGGATATTTCCTGGGGAGCTAATGCCAAAAAAATGGTTGTCCAATATGAAAAAGCAATACAAAGATTTATAAATAGACAAAAGGAATAACTCTATAGTATTCCGCCTTTCCTTAATTATCATATGTTTGAAAATTATTTTAATCTACGTTTCTGTTTCGACAGAAAGGAAGTCGTGCAAAAGATTGACGAACGGCTTTTGAAAGATGGTAGTGACTATATTACTGTTGCCGATGGTGTCGTACTCTATACAATTAATCGGAATCCTGAATATATGCGCGTAACGAACGAAGCAATGTTCTCAATCTGTGACTCATCATTCGTACCATTGTACATAAAATGGATATATGGGGTTGAACGTGAACAATATTCGGGTTCAATGATCTTCGAAGAACTAATTACGAGCAAGAAATATAGAATGTTCTTTTTGGGAGCAAGAGAAGGAGTATTATCGGCATTGAAACAAAATTTAGTAGAGAATTACAATGCTGCTTGCGCAAATATGACTTTTATGTCTCTTCCTTTCAACGATGTAAATGACTTCGATTATCCAACTATCGCCAAGAAGATTGAAGAAGATAAGGCGGATATTGTTTGGGTATCTTTGGGTGCACCCAAGCAGGACATCTTCATGAACCTTTTAAGGCCTCATCTGCATCATGGCGTAATGTTGGGAGTGGGAGCTGCATTCAAGTTCTATAGTGGCTTCGCAGAAAAACGTGCTCCAGAATGGATGATAAAACACCATCTTGAATTTGTATATCGTATTTTCCAGGATCCTAAGAAACAACTCATACGTTGTGGTTGGATTATCTATATGCTTCCAAAGATGTTTTTTGAAGAATTGAAGAGGATGCATAAAAATAAACATAAAAACAACAATATCTGAATCTTCTGGGTAATAGTGAATACTTAATTGCCTTTCATTTGACAAATATCGTGTTCTTGGTTTCAAGTTGTAGATTGTAATATATTTTGAATATGTATTATAAAAAAGTTATTATCATAGTTACTGCCATTATTCTTATTTTATTAGGGGGGGGAAGTTCTATTAATAAGTCAATTTATGGGTCTTTTTTCTATTATGTTTTGGATCACGAAGAAACATTTCTCACAAGAGGGGATGTCTTGAATTTGGATTTAGCCCCCCTACATGAAATAGATGTACAATATGGAGATTGGTTGGTTCATCCATGCGTTAGATATATTCCTGAAGGCATTAATGGTCACAAATGGTGGATGGCTGTGACTCCATATCCTAATTCGGACAGTAAATATGAACAACCAATTTTGTTTTGTGGTGTAGGAAATGATGTTTTTCCACCTATGAAATGGAATTATGTCGGAATTATTGCAGAAAGACATGATTTGGGGTACAATGCTGATCCAAATATTTTTTATGCAGATGGTAAATTGTGGATTGTTTGGAAAGAACACGCGACGGAGAATACAAAAAGAAATTGTATTATGATGTGTTCTTATGATGGCAATTCATTTAGCCTTCCAAGAAAAGTTTTAGAAGAAAGAGATTCAATTCATGTCGGTTTAACCGCCCCAGTTATTCTTGAGATAAATGATTCAATAAAGCTATTAGCAACCGATTTTGAGCATGCGAGAATTGAAGATCAACAACCTTTTGGAGATAATTCTTTGGCAGTATGGTATTTAGAGGGCAATGATTGGGAGAATGGTATTTTTAAGTACCAATGTTCTGCTAAACAAGATTATCCTTCTGGTTTCAATTATTGGCATTCAGATATGGTTAAAGTAAATGATAAGTTATATTACAGTGTTGTTACTCCCGAACAAGCTGATAAAATACTTATTGGAGAATCTTATGACGGAGTTCATTACAGATATTTGGAAAAACCATTACTATCACGTAATGGTAATATGTTGACAAATTTATATAAGGCAAGTTTGGTTTCAGTGAACGATAACTATTATCTTTTTTATCCTTGTTTAAGCAATTATTCAAAATATAATAAAAAATCATATATCCATTGTAAAGCGTTTAAAATGCACACTATTTTTTCAACGCAATAATTGTTTTTGAAAAACTCAACTGAAAATATAGTATTCAGCAAAGCTATAATCTTTATGGGCATATCCACACAAAAACCGTGAAGGACATGCGTCGGTGGACGCATGTCCGTTTGCGATACTAAGAGGGCATGCAGCGGTTGTAACATATTTGCACACGAATCTTGGAGGACATGCTGCGAAGGGGGATTCCAGTTGTGTACTTTGATATAGGAAAACGTCAATTTTTTTAGGAAATATCCGGCAAAACATTGTCTGTCGTCGGTAGGATGGTACAATGCAAAACAATATTTAAATTTAAATATTTAAATAATTAAATTTTTGTTCTGAAGTCCGATTTATAAGTGCATGATATACAAAGATTCGAACGTTTCGTTATTATCTGACAAAATTTAAAGTCAGATTAAAAAATTTAATCAAGTACGAAAATATAGAAAGATGAAAAATGGATTTAAGAAGAGGGAACTGCTTGATAGCAGTTCTGATGCTAAGGTTGGCAGTGCCATCTGAAAGCGAGCTTTCTTCT
>JAEEGL012958357.1_pt1 | contig 19269 bp, 13 predicted proteins | sample 9134231 | NCBI WGS metagenome assembly JAEEGL01 (sample SAMN16246548, study PRJNA631951) | gut metagenome | biome: gut microbiome; feature: rumen; material: fiber-attached | host: Bos | place: Iran: Karaj | collected 2018-10 | reverse complement strand
CAAGTCCTCGACCCAATCCTCGGCATCACCGACCTCCGCACCTCCAAGCGCATCGACTTCGTTGGCGGCATACGCGGCCTCGGCGAACTCAAAAAGCGCGTTGACCTCGGCGAGATGAAATGCGCCTTCGCAATGTACCCCGTCAGCATGTCGCAACTCCTCGACATCGCCGACACCGGCAACATCATGCCGCCCAAGACCACATGGTTTGAGCCAAAACTCCGCAGCGGCCTCGTGGTACATAAATTGAAGTAATTGAAGTAATTGAAGTGATTGAAGTAATTGAAGTGATTGAAGTAATTGAAATTACTGAAATACCAACACGCAACGACCAGCCCCAACGGGGCGACATCACTAAGCCGTGTGCGTGAGCGCACGGAAACAAAAAAACGGAAATAAAACGGAAATAAAACAAAATAAACGGAAATAAAACAAAAAAAAACGGAAACCGTAACGCAAAAATCCGTAACGCACGGAAACGCGGAAATGTAAAATAACGAACAATAAAACATACAGCCATGAAAAAATTTATTTTTATGCTCGCAGTCGCGATAATGGCGGCGGCAATGTTCTGCCCCGCAGCCGACGCTCAGGAGATGTCAAAGAAGGAATTCAAAAACTACATTGACTCCGTTGCCACCGCCGACAACAAGACCAAGAAGGAAGTGAAAGACTCGCTTATAAAACTCGACGCATCGCTCGTGGACAACGCCGAGATGACCTTCAAATACACCGACCACAACTTCGGGACAGTGATGAGCGGCTCCGACGTGTCGTATGACTTCGAATTCATCAACACTGGCAAAGAGCCCATCGTAATCAACAATGTATCAACGTCTTGCGGCTGCACCACCCCATCGTGGCCCCGCGAGCCGATACCGAGCAAAGGACGCGCCATCATCAAGGTGAAGTACGACAGCAACCGCATCGGCAACTTCTCCAAGACGGTAACGGTGTATTCCAACTCCAAAAACAGTCCCGTAGTGCTGTCAATAAAAGGCAGCGTACAGTACAACAACAAATAGAATAAGTAAAAAACAACAAAATGCCAAAAATATCGCAGATAGGCAAGTTGATGCCTGCCTCGCCAATCAGAAAACTCGTACCCTACGCCGAACAAGCCAAAAAAAGCGGCGTGAAAGTCTATCACCTCAACATCGGACAGCCCGACATCCACACGCCGAAAAACGCGCTCGAAGTGTTGAAGAAATACAACGGAAAGGTTGTGGAATACTGCCATTCAGCGGGTCTCGAAACCTACCGCCGCGCACTCTCCAAATACTACGACTCCATCGGCATCAACGTCGATTACAACCAGATAATGGTAACATTCGGCGGCTCGGAGGGATTCATCTACGTATTGATGAGTTGCATGAACCCAGGCGACGAAATCATCATCCCCGAACCGTTCTACACCAACTACAACAGTTTTGCGGCGATGGCGGGCATCAAAGTAGTACCCGTGAAGTCGAGTTTCGACAACGGATTCGCGCTGCCGCCCATCAGCGAATTTGAGAAGGTGATAACGCCCCGCACAAAGGCGATACTCATCTCCAACCCCAACAACCCGACGGGCTACCTCTATTCGCTCGACGAGTTGCTGCAAATCCGCGACCTGGCGTTGAAATACGACCTGTACGTGATTTCAGACGAGGTTTACCGCGATTTTTGCTACGACGGCACACGCCACATCTCGATAATGCAGATGGGCGGATTGGAACAGCACGCCATCCTTATCGACAGCACATCAAAGCGTTACAGCGAGTGCGGCATCAGGGTGGGCTTCGTTGTCACCAAGAATCAGGAATTGCTCGACACGATAATGAAATTTGCCATGGCAAGGCTCTCCCCGCCGTACTTCGGACAATTGGTGGGCATGGCGTCGCTCGACACCCCCGCAGACTACTTCCAGGAAGTGCGCGCCGAGTACGTAAAACGCCGCAACTGCCTCATCAACGGACTCAACAAAATCCCAGGAGTCAGCAGCCCGATGCCCAAAGGAAGTTTCTACACGATGGCAAAACTGCCCATCGACGATTCCGACGTATTCTGCCGCTGGATGCTCGAAACCTTCCGTTACGAAAACCAGACGGTGATGATGGCGCCCGCCGCCGGATTCTACGCCACGCCGGGACTCGGACGCGACGAAGTGCGCCTCGCCTACGTCATCAACTGCGACGACCTCACCCGCGCCCTCAAATGCCTCGAAGAAGGCCTCCGCGAATACCCGGGCAACACGCTGCACAGATAAACGAAGCACACACCGCCGCCTACGGCGACGATTTTTTTAAACGAAAATTACCGTCAATTGATACATCAATTACCGTCAATTTCTCTAAAAATTGACGAAAATTGACGAAAAAATTGACGATAATTTTCGTTTAAAAAAAATTTACAAAACCGCCGCAAGGCGGTTTTGTCGTTTATACCGGCACGTTGAAATGGTTGAGGGCGAAGATTGCGCCGAAACTCAGCAAATTGCCGATGATTGCGCTTGCAAGGAAATAGCCGTTGCTGATGCGCACCTCGCTGTTGCGGAAATAGCCAACATCGACGAGCCACTCAAACGTGGCAGAAATCAGAAACGCCACGCCCAGCCAAGCATAATAGCCGAAGCCCGCCTCCGCTGCCGGGATAAAGAGGCACATCACCGTAGTAATGGCGTTGCCAGTGAGCACCGCGAGGAGGATGCGGATGATATTAAGTTTCTTTTTAGCCACAATTATCAGAAATACAATGAATTCCAATAATACCATCCCCGCAAAAATATACAGGGTGTTGAAGTTGGTGTTTAAAATATTTGTCATTTTCTTTAAACATTAGAATTTTTATAGCGCAAAAATAATAAAAAATCATTATATTTGCGCCAAAGTTTGAAAAAAAAGAAATGGCAAAAATCCAAAAAAGCCGCGAAGAGGTCATCAGCGACGTTTTGCAACGGCTGCACAAGGCACAAGACGGGCTTACGATAGACAAGCCGTCCAAAAAACAGGGCATGGAGTTCACAATGGAGTGCTTCAACATTCTGTTTCCCATAAACGCAAGAAAGACAAGGTGTTGCACCGAAGACGAATCGGCATTGTACCGCCTGAGCAACTTGCTTACCTTGATGCTGTTGCCGGTAAGGAACGAAATCAAGGAGTCGCCCGAAAGCATCGGGCTGCAATTCGTCGCGCAGTTGCCCGACATATATAACAGTCTGATGAAAGACGCACAAGCCATCTGCGACTTCGACCCCGCCTCGGCAAGCATCGAGGAGGTCATAATCACGTATCCGGGGTTCTTTGCCATAACAGCATACCGTATCGCACACGCCATCAAGAAGTTGGGCGTGCCGATAGTGCCGCGCCTGATAAGCGAGTACGCGCACTCGGTCACGGGCATCGACATCAACCCCGGCGCGGAGATTGGCGAAAGTTTCTTCATCGACCACGGCACTGGCGTCGTAATCGGCGAGACCACAGTCATCAAAAACAACGTGAAACTCTACCAGGGCGTCACGCTCGGCGCGTTGCAGGTGCGCAAAGACCTCGCCTCCACCAAACGCCACCCCACCGTGGAAGACAACGTAATCATCTACGCCAACGCCACAATCCTCGGCGGCGAGACCGTCATAGGCAAAGGCTCGATCATCGGCGGCAACGTGTGGATAACGAGTTCTGTACCCGAAAACTCGCTCGTCTATCACACCAACGAAATCAAAATCAAGACACACAACAACAAATAACCAAATCACTAAATCGACAAATCACTAAATCAACAATTATGGGAAAAGTAAGTTGCGGTATCATCCGCCAAGGCAACAAATATTTCGTCGCAAAACGCCCCGACGACAAGGCAATGGGCGGCAAATGGGAGTTTCCCGGCGGAAAAGTCGAGGAAGACGAATTTGAGAGCGAATGTCTGCACCGCGAGTTCAACGAGGAACTCGGCGTAAGTATCATCATCCTCAAAGAGTTCATGCCGATAGAATACGACTACCCAAAATTCCACATCACCCTATACCCCTACGAGGTAACAGTTTTTGAGGGCGAGATAACCCTCAAAGAACACACCGATTCGGGATATTTCACCAAGGAAGAACTCCTGCAAATGAAACTCACCCCGGCAGACAGGATTGTGGTGGAAAGGTATCTCAACTAAACAATGACAGTGTTGGACAAAACTGAATAGATATTGAAAAAGCGGCGGAATTGGTTGTTTCCGCCGCTTTTTTGGTATTGTGGGTGATGATTGTTACTTGGTCTTCACTTGACCCTTGCTCTTGCTCCGGCTGCCGTAGTAGCCGCCGCCGTTGCAGCAGTCGTAGCCGCTGTAATCGTCGTAGAAGTCGTCATAGTAGTCGTCGCCGTAGTTGTAGTAGTCGTCGTAGTCGTCATAGTAATCATCGTCGTCATAATAATCATAATCGTCGTCATAATCATAATCATCGTAGTAGTCGTAGTAGTCATAATCATCATCGTCATAATAATCGTCATAATCATAATCGTCGTAGTAGTCGTCGTAATCTTCATCATAGTCGTCGTAGTCGTCGTCCCAGTAGTCATCGTCGTCGTCATCGTCGCCCCAGAAGTCGTCGTCATCGTCGTCGTAGTCGTTGCCGCCGTTGTCGTAGTCGTCATCGCCGTCGCCCCAGTCGTCGTCGTTGTCGGTGTTGTTGCCGCCGTTGTCGTTGTTGTCGTTGCCATGGATTATCCAACTGCCGACGAGTTGTTTGAGCCATTCGTCTTCCGAGTCAACAAGTTCGTCTGCCTTTGCGATGGCGTACATGTCGTTGGCGATGGCGTTGCGGGCGTTTTTGGAGAAGTATTTGGCTACGATTTTTACGGTCTCGTTGATGAAGTCTTCGTCAAATACGTCGAGGCACTTGTCGATTACTTTGGAGGCGGAGTAGTTGATTTTGAATAGTTTGTAGAGGTGTTGGAGTTTGGTTTCAGCCACTTTGCACTCTGTGTCGGAGAGGGTCTCGTCGCCCGCGCCGCCCGCGATGCAGAGGGCTGCAAGGCGGTAAGACATGTCGTATTCGCCGCACTCGTCGTTGAGTTTTTGCCATGTGGCGTCGTCCATCCTTGAAAATTCGTCGTCGTAGGTGAAGATGGAGTTGTTGTCGTTGCTCCATGCGTCGGAGTCGTTGTTGTTACGGTCGTTGCCGCCCGTGGACACTTCAAAGAGAATCCAGTTGTCGCCGTCGTTGTACTTTTTGTTCATCATGTAGTCGTAGGAGATGTAGCCGTAGCCCTTGTCGCCCCACTGAACGCCCCACGAATTTCGAATGATGAATACCCTGTCGGGGTCGGAATATCCCACGCAGAGCATTGCGTGTCCGCCGTCGGCGCGTTCGTTGCTCTTTGGGTTGGGCACTTTGCCGTTGCGGGGGTTGTTGATGCCGCTGAATACTGTTATGCCAAAGATGATGGGGTGTCCCTCTGCCAACGCGCTTTTCCACTCGTCGAGGTTGGTGTTGACGTGCTGGAATTTGATTGCCTTGTTGTTTTTTGCGTCGGTGTAGCAGTCTTGGGATGGCTTTTTCTTGTAGTTTTTGAGGACGTTGGTGTATGGCCACTTCTTTTCATCGCAAACGCCGTCTTTGGAGAGCGTCTTGATGACGTCGGAGAGGATTGCGCCGCAGTCGTTGTTGGTTTCGTTTTCGAGAGCCCTCGAATTGTAGTAGAGGAAAAGGCGGCTGAGGTCGAAGGAGGAGATGCCTTTGTAACGGTTGAGGATGTATTCGTATGCGCCTGCTGTGGCGTTGGCGGTGCATGAGCCTATTTCTCCCTGGTCTTCAATTTTGGTCATGTACTTGCGGAGGTCCACTTTTTGCGGGAGTTGTCCGCCCTTGTACTTGGCTCTGTATGAGGGAGCCTTGGAGAAAACCTGTTTGTCGGGTCTCAGGCAGCCGCCGACTCTTACTTTTGTGCCGTCGGCTCGCACGATGACCTTTGTCGGGTTGATGCCTTTGGTCTTGAAAACGACCTTTTTTTCCATTTTTTTGCCGTTGCGGAGGATGCCGACGTGCTTTCCCGTTGATGTGTCGTCGCCGAAGCATGCCGCCACAGCAATCATCACTAATAGGATGATTAGGATGCGGAGTTGTTTCATTTTGTGTGTTTTGGTGTTTATGTTTTTTGATGTCATGTTTTTTATTTTACAATCTTGAACCTCATTCCCGAGCTGTGCGCCGTAAATTCGGGGGCGTACATGCACTGGATGGTGGCGATGCCGTTGGAGAAGTCGCCGACATGTACGGCAATGAGCTGGTACTCAAAGACGTATGTGCCTTTGTTGAGGTGCTCGATGAAGAAGTTTTCGCTGGCGTCCTTGGTGGATTCGTAGTAATACATTCCGTCCTGGAACTTGGTGCGGCTGATTACGTTGGTGGGCTCAAAACCCGCCGCCCTCATGTCTTTGAGGTGGACGTAATCGAGGTCGCGGTCGGTGCGGATTACGAACCTGACAGTTACCTTGTCGCCAGGATGTACTTCGGTGTCGGGCGTGATTTCGCGGAGGACGTTTTTGCCATCGTCGCCCCTGCCAGGGAGATACATTTTCTTTTCAATCTGGATTTTGTTGTCGGCGGCTACCACCTTGTCCAAATCCTCAAAATACTGGCGGTAAACCGCGCCGTAGCTGATGTGGTCGTTGGGGTTTGCGACGGTGATTTTTGCCATCTTCTTGTCCATCTCGTGCGCCTGCCAAGTCTGTTTGAAATAGCCCGTGCCAGCCTCGGCGTTCTTGGTGTCGGCCTTCTTGCCGCCGATGATGATTTTGCAGAGGGGTTCGTCGGCCTTGATCCTATTGCCGCAGAGAAACATCGCGTAACAAGCCTCGGTGGTCGCCTTGGTGGTCGCCCAACGGTTTGACTGTCGGTTTTTGATGAGCCAGATTTTCAATTCCTCCACTTCTTCCTTCGTGCCCATCGCCTGGAATGCTTCTGCAATCATCGCCTGGGTCTCGATGTTGTGTTCGTGCCAGAGGTAGCCGTTGACATTCTCATTGAAGTACATGCCGAACTCGTCGCTCCTCTGTGCGCGGTCGCGGAAGGATTCGATGATTTTTTGGGAGATGTCGGAGTTGCCAGTGCGTTTCATCACCGTGCAGAGTACGGCTTGGTAGTAGAGTCCGAAATCCTGCCAATGCTCGCGGGCGTATTTGAGGTAGTAGTCGTAAGCCTCCTTTGCGCGGGTGAGTTTGTATTCGGGGAAGAATGAGCGCATGTAGAGGTACTGGTAGCCGTAATAGCCTGGGGCAGACTGGTTTTTCTTGATGTATGTTTCAAAATACTTGGCCGTCTCCTCGTCGAGGTAACGGATGGCACGGTCGAGCATCTGGGTGATGCGCGGGTCTCTGTTGATGTCAACACCAATATGGCGCAACTTGCCGAAGCCTGCCGTGATGTGCTGCGTAATCCACGGACTTTCAATCATTCCCGCAAACCAGGGCCATGCGCCGCTGCTCATCTGTCCCTCGGAAAGTTTCTTGATGAACTTTTCGTTTTCGGTGGCGATGCGGTTGGCGTCGAGGAGTTCGCAGAGGTTGTGCATGCGCTCGGTTTCGTTGTTGCCGTCGATAGCCCACGGAGTCTCGTCGATGAGGATGGTTTTGAGTTCCTGGTTTTTCAATAATGGCGACGTCAATACCTGACTATTGTCGTTGAGCCATTTGGTGAGGATGGTGGGGATTTCGGGGTTGTTGTCGAGAATCAGCTTGGAGACAGAGTTTGCAAACAGTTTGGAGAATGTCTGCTCGTAGCAGTCGTATGGATTCTGAGAGAGCCACGGCAGGCTGCTGACGGCGTACCAAGCGGGGTTGGACGAATATTCGAGCGTAAGGCTGTGGTCTATCGCCGTGGTGGAGGTGCTGTTGGTCCAGTTCTTAAACTCAAAAGTCTTGGTCTCGTTGCCACGGACGGAGAGGGTAAGAGCCTCTGTAACAAGCGTCTTGTCGGTGAGGATGGGGATGATGTGCTGTTCGCCGTCGCTGTGGTTGCCGCTTACGCCCACGATGCGGATTGCAACTGGCTTTTCATACTGCGGCACGTCAACTATGTACTTGGTCGCCTCTGTCTTGCCCTTGAACACTTCAAAAGCCTGCAACGGCTCCCAAATCTTGAATTGTCGGATCGAGCGCATCGTCTCCACGTCGAGCACTTCCATCTTGATCTGACCGCGCACGACGTCGTTTTCGCCGAGGTTGCTTATCTTGATGGGAATCTCCACCTTGTCGCCGCAACGCATGAAGCGAGGCAGATTGGGTATGATGCTGAAATCCTTGTTGGTGACGAGTTCGTTGGTCAGTGAGCCGACCGCCAAATCCTTGGTGTGGGCGATGCCGAGCATCTTCCAGCGGGTTATGCTCTGGGGCACAGTAAATTCCACGAAGAGGTCGCCGTTGTAGTCGGTCACGATGTCGGGCTTGAAGAATGCTGTCTCGGCAAAGTTGGTGCGGATTTCGGCGTTGGAGAAGTCTTCGCCGCCGTCTTCGCTGCCTGTGCTGGCGACATCGTTGGCTGCTTCATAGTCGGCGGATACCTCTTCTTCTTCTAAAACAGCTTCGTCCATAACGGCGGATTTCTGCAACATCATCGGCGCGGATTCCACAATGCCGCGACCGTTGACAGCCTTGGAAGGCATATAGTCGTAGAGCATGTATTCGCCACTGAACCTTGGCTCGTGTCCGTACCAGTTGATGACGGGATGGCTAGTATTGGTGGTGGCGTAGAGAGAGCGGTTGTTGACGCCCGTAAATACGCTTGCGTTGGTGCTGCCAAATGTGTGGGTGTCATAATAACTGCTGTTGTAATTGCTGGAATATGCGTTGAGGTACCAGTAGTTGGACGCCAAGGTGTTGATGGATGCGTCAAACAGTGTGGCGGCAAACTCGGCGCGGACAGCCTTGTCCTGGTAGTCGGTGATGCGGATTTTCCATTTTTCGGTGTCGCCAGGGTAGAGTTTGTCGCGGAACACCTCGAATTTCGCGTTGAGTTTCTTGTTGGTGTAGGGGACGCTGATGCCCTCAGACATGTCCTCAAACTGGTTGTTGATCACATAAAACATCTTCACCGAAAGACCGCCGCGCATGTTTTCCTTGATGGGGATGGTGATTTTTTCGACGGAGCGGTCGAGGGTCTTGACGCCTGATTCAACGATGTCAACGCCGCACTGAACCTGATAGCGTACTTTTAAGCCGCTGAGTGCGGAGCCCATGGTTACTATTGCCGTTTCGCCTGGCTCGTATGACGACTTGTCAACGTCGGAGAAGAACACGGTGTTTACTTTGGTGATTTCGTCCTTGGGGTTATAGACCGTAAACCTGCGCTGGTACTTGACGGGGCGGCCCTCGCGGTCTTTGGATTCAATCTCCACGAGGTAGTGACCAGAGCCTTCCTTTTGCAGGAAACTCAAATCCACCTTGCCCTCGCCATCGGTGCAATGCACTTGGAGGGTCTTGATTGCCTTCTCAACTTTCAGGCTGTCGATGTTGTTGTCTGCCTTGGAGTATTGGAGGTTGGGGAGTTTGCTGTCCCAGATTTCGCGTGTAACGTCTTGGAGCGGATTGTCGCAGGACGCCCACGGCTTGGACAGGCGAGGCTTGTCGTAATTGGCGAGGCGGGAGATTTTGATATTGACGTCGGCGGTGAGTGGGCTGCCGTTTGCGCTGTTGCAATGCACTGTGGATTCGTTGAGTTTAGCCTTGTCCATGATGTTGAAACCAGACGGCATCGACACCGAGATAAACATGCTCTTGAATCCCGCCGATGTGATTGTGGAGGCTTCGCGGGTTTCACCGTTGGTATCTGTAACAGAGATTTTTACGCGGTAGTTATAGACCAGGTATTCGCTCTCCTTGGCGTTGGCGTCGGGCTTGGCTGTGAATGTCACCTTGAATGAGCCCTCGTCGTCGGTGGTGGTCTCGCCCGATTCTATGATTCTTTCTGTGTAATTGTAGTTCCAATTCCACCAGCCGCGCCATTCGGGTATGCGAGTCACCTCGTAGCGGACTTTGCCGTTGGCGATTTTGGTGCCAGCGTAGGTGGCTGCGGAGCCGTTGAGGGTTACTTTGTCGTTGAGTTTCACCTCGCCCTCGGGGTCGTTGATTTTTACCTCGAATGTCGGGCGTTTGTATTCCTCGATGTTGAAGAAGTGGTATTGCCCCGTCTCGTTGTCACGCAAAGTGAACCTGCCGTTGGCTAATCCGACGGGCAGTGTAAATTCGCCGTGGACGCTGCCAAACTCGTTGGTGGTGAGTTCCTTGAAGGCAACGACCTTGTGGTTGACGTCGATGAGCTCGATTTTTGTCTTGAAATTTGGTTTTACGGTGGCATCCTTGCCGTTGCCGTCGTAAATTATCTCCTTGAAGTACAACGTCTGACCAGGACGGTAAATCTTCCTGTCGGTGAAGAATACGCCCGCGATGCGCTTCTTGGTGTCGGGTTCGTCGTATGAGAAATAATCGCTAAAATCGGTCTCGTCGCCGTCTTGGAGTGTTACGGTGACGGTGGTGTTCCAGTAGCGGAAGTTGATTTGCTTGATGTCCATGTCGGCGACGCCATCGGCATTGGTGGTGGCGTCCCAGACAGCCTTGTCGTTGGAATAGAGAGTTACCTTGGCAGAGGGGATGCCGCGTCCCGTGGTGCGGTCCACGACGTAAAACTTGCGGTGTCCGATTTTTTCGGTCATGGTGACTACGGCGATGTTGGTCACCTTCACCATGAGGTAAGCCACCACGTCTGACTTTTTGGGGGCGTAGTCCTTGTCGTTGCTGCCAAGAATCACATAATTGCCATTGGGAAGTCCGTCCATGATGATTTCGGAATTGAGTGGCTGGTAGTCCTTTTGGTCGATGAGTGTGATTTCGCGCTGCGCTACCTCCGTGAGTTTGTTTTTGATGTACTCCACGCGATCGTAACTATTGTGGTTGTAGTCGTCGAGGTTGTCCACCTTGTATATGTGCAGATAGACTTTTGGGAGGTTGGTGTAATTGAGACGCATCGGGAAGGGCGTATTGGCGGCCACAATCTTTTCTGACTGGAAGGATAGCGACTTCAATTCGAGTTCGCGGGCGATGGTGTTGCAGGCTTCGCCGAAGTTGGACGACGATTTCGGGAACTTCTTGTACGCTTCGGCTGCGATGTCGTGCGCCTCCTTCAACATATTGCGCTTCTTGTATTCGGCTGCAATGCGGAATGTGACGTGCGGGTAGGTCTCGGGGTCGTTGGTATAGCGGGATTTTATGGATTGCAACGTTTTCAGATATACGTCGGGTGCATCCTCGCTCACGGAGTTGCTGCTGTAATATTGCAGCCTGAATAGATCGGTGAAAGCGTATGCAATGGGTGTCTTGTCGTTCTTGTGGGCGCGGAGGAGTTCCTGGTAGATTGAGAGGCGAAGGTTTTCCGACGACCATGTGTCCTCGTTTTTGGGCTGGAAGTTGACGAACTTGTCGGCGTCGCTTATGAGTTCCAAGTCCTTGAAACTAAAATCGCCTCCGTCGTGGTTGCGGGTGCAATAATAGTCGATTACGTTCCAGGCGATGAAATCGTAGAGGGTCTTGCAGTAGAGTGTGTTGTCGGCGTCCTTCTCCGACCTGACGATTGCGTCCTTCCAATTGTCGAGCGGGACAGACTGCGTCGCCTTCGGGTTGGCTACGGCGTTGCGGAAACATTCGGCAGCCGCACGGTCGATTTTGGAGGGGCTCCATGTCTCGATGTCGTCGCTCTGGTCGTTCTCCACCTCCGTCCTGTCGCGCTTGCGGTATGCTGAACTGTTGCTGTATTGGCTGTAATAACGTCCGAGCAAAAGATTGAGGAACGCTTTGGGAGCGTCTGGGGCGTCGTTGGCGGCGGTGCGGAGGAGTTTGATTTCGTCCTTCCAGTTGGTGGATTCCTCCACGCGGATGGAATAGTCGATGGAGTAGATGAACGCACGTGAAGCCTGTTGGTAGTTCTTCTCTTTGAGTGCGTTCTGCCTGATTTCCTTGACTTTTTCGAGTGCCTCGCGTGGTTTGAGGTCGTGGTCGAGTTTTTCCACCTCCTTCCACGCCTTGGCGTAGTCGTAACTGTCGATGATGTTTGTTTCCATAACGTTAGGAATGTGGTTGTTACATTCGTTGACGTGAGCCGCCGCCGCCAACGAAAACGTCAGCATTGTTGCGGCCATCAAGTGTTTTAGTTTCATTTTTATAGTGGTTAGTGGTAATTTTCTGTGTAAATTTTGTGCGCAATTTAGGAATTTATTTTCAAATAATGTGTATATTTGTGAAAAATTTTTGGGAATATGGAAGAAACAGAAGCTACAACAACGCCGCAGGACGCTGTGGAGACACCGCAGAGACCGCTGATTTTGGTCACCAACGACGACGGAATCTTCGCCAAGGGCATCAAGGAACTCGTGAAGGCTATCCATCCTTTGGGCGAGGTGGTGGTCGTTGCGCCCGACAAGCCTCAGAGCGGCAAGAGCCACGCCGTGACGCTCGACGCGCCGCTGTGGTATATGGTGTCTAAGTTTGACGACGCCGACCGCGCCTACAAGTGCACAGGCACGCCGTCCGACTGCATCAAAATCGCGCTTTACCGAATCATGGACCGCAAGCCCGACCTCATCCTTTCGGGCATCAACCACGGTTCCAATTCAAGCATCAACATCCTCTATTCGGGCACGATGGGTGCGGCGATGGAGGGCGCAATTCATAGGATACCGTCAATTGGATTTTCGCTGCTGAGTTTCAATTCTGACGCCGACTTTGCCGCCGCCGCCAAGTATGCCGCCGAAATCACCGCCAAGACCATCCAAAATCTTGGCTCTCTGCCTTTCGTGTGCCTGAACGTCAACATCCCCAACCTCGTGGAATCCGAGATTAAGGGCGTCAGGGTGGTGCGTCAGGGGCGCGGCGAATGGATAGAAGATTTTGTGAAGAATTACCACCCGTCCAACAAGCGTCCATATTATTGGCTCACAGGCGAATATCACGACCTCGAACCCGAGTCAACCGACACCGACACTTGTATGCTTGACAACGGATATATCACGGTGCAGCCAGTCACTGTGGACTGCACCGACTACGCCGCCTTGAAGTCTATGAACGAGGGGGGATGGTTTAGTTAGTTTTTGTTGCTGCCGTCGAAGGTGTGGATTACGTCTTCGAGTTCCTTGCGGGAGACCTGTTTGAAGCCGTCGGGCTTGTCAAAGAGCTCGCTTGCTACGTCCACGCGGCTCACTTCCACCGCCTTCGCCTTCATATAGATGCCCATCATCACCACGTCAAACGCCATTAGTACGCCGTCGATGGATTTTATGGGCGAGAGGATGCAGTCGCTGTCTATCTTGATGTCGTTGGTGAACCAGAATGTGAAGTCGCGTTTGCAATGTTCGCTGTGCCCTACCACCTTGTGGCACAGGTAGCCGCATATCGACATTGTGTCGGGAGTGTTGGTGATTGTCAAATCCGACATCGAATCGGTGCCGAAAGGAGCGTCTCCGAAGTCCGACACGAGCATGTACCGCTGGTCAAAACCGATGGAGAGCATCGTGTAGTTTTGTTTTTTGGTGTTGTTGGCGATTGTATTAAGGACGAAGCACCCCGCGAAGCCCTTGATGGACATTACGGTGTTGTTGTCCTTGAAAGTCATTGACATCTGCGGCGGGAGCATCATCACGAGTGAGTTGCTATTCTCGCCGTCGGGGTACTCGAGGTGGTATGTGATGACGCCTTCGCTGATTTTTTCGCCGAACACGCCGCTCCCGCAGCCTTCCAACAGAGCCACGGAGCATACCGCCGCAAGTAATATCGTAAGGATTCTAAGTTTTTTCATTGTGGTTTGGTATGGTTTGATTGTGCGGGGCAAATATAGAAAAAAAAGTTGAGATTGCAGCGCAAAGATAAAAAAAAGCGGGAATTTTACGAAGTTTTAAACATGTCGTGAAATTCTATTGCATTGTGGAATCGATACAGTGGGCTGTTTTTGAATTGTTGTTTGAGCCATCTGCGGGCGGCGTCGGAGAGAATGTTTTTTTGGAACAACACGTAAAATATGTTGCCAAACGTGATTTCGTCTGACTGTACAAGGTTTTTAGAACAGTCAATTTTTTGGCGGAGTTCGGTCGTCGAGAGGTTTTTGATGTTTTTTTGTCTGAACTTTGCATCGGCGAGAAAATATTTGTTTTTGACGACGTGTATCAATATGTCTGCCGACGCTTTTTTGTCGGAGTGATTTCGTTTAGACAGTCGTGTCTGAACGTCATCGAGTGCAATCGCCTTTTCTTTGTCTGAGAATAGGTTTTCGCTTTCAATACATCCTTCGTTTTTGAAGATTGTGCGTAGTCCTTTGATGTCGATGTCTTGCAACCCATCTATACAAATATTAGCGGGATTGTCTATGATGTATTTAGATTCCATTGTCAACTCCGTATTTTTCAATTAAATCAAATGACTTGTTGAAAGATGCAAAGATAGGTTCAATGTCGAGTCCCAATTCTTTGTATGAGAATGTTTCGGCGTTTTTATCCTGTTCGGCGAGGTAAAATGCAGTGTCTTTTAGAACGTCTTCTTTTTCGGCAATATAACGGATCGCCGACACCATGTCTGGGTCGTGGCTCGCCAACATTATGTAAAGTCCAGTTTCTTTGTGTATTTGCACAAGCATGCGCGCATATTCTACAATCCACTGTGGATGCAGGTGTGCCTCGGGTTCGTCTAATATCAATATGCTGTCCTTGTTGAGGTAGCCGTTCTCCAAAAGTCTGTCCAAGTATGCAAACGACTTGACGCCTGTTGCCATTTGTTCGAGTTTGACGGTGAGTTTGTCAGACTCTCTGGTAAAGTACAGTTCCTTTTCGCCCAAAAAGTCTTCCTTGTCTATTACTTTGCCACCTGTAATATTACGAAGATTAGACAATAAATTGCTAACAACACCATCGTTTTCAGATTTGTAAAAATTACCTTTTAGTAATTTACGCAATTCATTCCAAAAACGATTGTTTGAATATGTAAGGCTTAATGCCATTGGAGTATCAATATAGACTGCTGTTTTCAAACCAAATAGTTTGCCTATACTGTCTCTATTGATAATCTCAACATCGTCTTCTTTAAATGATATCAACTGTGGTATATCACTTACACTGAAATCACGACTGATGTTCTCGTAGAATTTACCAATTGCTCTACTATCTTGCAATTGTAAATACTTGTTTGCTGCTTCTTCAGCACGTTGCATTTGTTTTGCTTCATATCTTTCAAGCATTTGGTCATCTGATTCGTTTGCGTTACTTTCAATTCGTAGATAATTCAAAAAACGTTTTTTTGATTTATTGTCATTCATTGAGTTGAATGTTAATCGCAGAAAATTTACGATATGCTTTGTCGCAGACTCAAAAATTTTTATTATTTTTGTATACGATGAAATATCTGTATATGGTGTGTCTGCAATTGAAAGGCGTGCCTTGTAAATGATTTCGTGCAATTCATTGTTGGAAACTACCCTTTCGTATTTAGAAATCCATCCTGATACAATTTGCTTAAATTCTTTGTGAAGAATTATTTCGTAGCCATTGGTATTATTAACGATATAATACAGCCACTGTGCCAACGTGCTTTTGCCTGAGCCATTAATGCCCGCCAAAACCGTTATGCCATTGATGTTAATGTGAGCCTCACCAATCGAGTGGTATTTCTCTATTCTGTATTGATAGTTACTCATTGTTAGCTGTGTTTTGACCGCAAAGATAACTTTTTTTTTTATTTAATCCAATTTTTTCTCAAAAAAAAATTTTCGTATTTCCAAATGATTCTCTACTTTTGCACTGACAAGTCAGGAAAAATGTAGTGCGGCTACATTTTTCCTTAGTTAAAAGTGTAAAGCGATGAATATACAGAGAGAAATTATAGAAGTATTCAAGCGATGGAAGGACAATCCGAGGCGGAAGCCGATGCTATTGAAAGGTGCGCGGCAGATTGGGAAGACGTGGGCGATGCAACAGTTTGGCAAAGAGTGCTTTGAATACTGTGCGATGTTTGATTTTGACCGTCAGGCGGAGTTGAAGGATGCCTTTGTAAATTCCAAAGAGCCGCAGCGAATCATCCGCGAACTGTCCGTTTATAGCAAAGTGCCGTTGCTGCCAGACAAGACGCTGATTATCTTCGACGAAATCCAGCAATGCGAGGAGGCTCTCAACAGCCTGAAATATTTTTGCGAAGATGCGCCTGAATATCACATAATTGCGGCGGGCTCGCTACTTGGCGTCGCTGTCAAAAAACGCCGCATGACTGTCCCCGTCGGCAAGGTTAACATTGTGAGGATGTTCCCGATAACGTTCAGGGAATTTTTGCGTTGCGACGATATGGAGATTTTCCAATTCGTTGAAAATCTGCAAGAAGCGTGTCATCTGCCCGAAATTGTCCTCAACAAACTCAAAACCGCCTACCGCCGTTATCTCGTCTGCGGCGGGATGCCAGAATCCGTTGTCGCAATGGTCGAAAATCAGGGCTTGGATGCCATAGACGAGGTGTTGCAGGGGATTTTGGACCTTTACGAACTTGACTTCGCCAAATATGCCGAGCCGTTGGAGATACCGAGGATTCACGGAGTGTGGCACTCGCTGCCGTCGCAGCTCGCCAAAGAAAACCGCAAATTCATCTATAAAGTATTGAAAACTGGTGCGAGGGCTAAGGATTATGAGGACGCGCTGATGTGGTTGGAGGATGCGGGCATGGTTTATAAAATCAATAACATCTCCAAACCAGGAATGCCGCTCAAAGCATACGAGGAGCCAAATATTTTCAAACTTTACGCGAGCGACTGCGGCCTGCTCAGGCGGCTTGCCAACCTGCCTGGCAACGTGATTTCCAATCCAACGTCCAATTACACCGAATTTAAGGGCGCGTTGGCTGAAAATGCTGTTTTGCAATCACTTATGCCGATGTTGGATGGCTCTGCGACCAATTATTGGTCGCCCGACAGTGCGGCGGAGTTGGAGTTTGTGATTCAGTGGAATGAAGACATCATCCCGATAGAAGTAAAGGCTGAAAACGCAATCAGCGGCAGAAGCCTGAGCGTCTTTAACGACAAATTCCATCCCAAAAACCGCATCAGGTTTTCGCTCCTGAATTTGCAGCAAAACGGCGGACTTATTAGTTGCCCGTCGCCATTGGCAGAATGGTTTCCAAAATTTTTGCCCTAAATACATTATTAAGTCAGGAAAAATGTAGTGTGACTACATTTTTCCTGACTTAACAGTGTTAAATGTAAAGTTTGGATGACGGCTACTTGTCCGCTTTTCGTCTGTAAATCTCGTTCTGGCAGTCACCTATATATATGGTGTGTTTCTTCTCGAAGGCTTCGTCATCGCGGAGGAGAAGGACGTGCGGGTCGGGGGCGAAATTGCTGTCAATCAGCCATATATAATAATGATTGCCTTCCTCGCACTTCAAGAATGTATTTTTGTCGATGTAATGGTAGTCGCTGTTGGAGAGGATCTTGTTGAAAAATTTGTCGCAAAGGATTGGCTCATAACTCTTTGCGCTGGCGGCGAGGAGGTCGGCGGTCTTGGTGTCAACCTTCACCTTCGACTTGTAATTGACGTATGAATCATTGATGCTGTTTCTCTGCGTAACGCCCAACGCCGCCGCCGCTATCACTGCGCACGCCACGATGTATTTGCTGTAATAACTTATGTGCAGAGTCGAAATTGCGCAGCCAGTGTAAATCGCCATCAGCGAAATCGGCACAAGGCACGAGCTCTCGTCAGCCGACATTATCGAATTGGTGACGTAAAGCAATCCAAAAACCGCCGCGCCCTTCCACGCCATTTCCTTGACGAAATAGAGCATGTTTTTATTGACCGTATTTACGGCGAGCACGGCAAGCAGCACAGCCGTCATCGCCCAGCGGTGTTGCGCGATGAAAATGAACCAGGCGTTGTGGGCGAAGTTCATAAACGAAAAGTCGCAGTGACGCATCGAAAATTTGCCGCAAATGCCAAGGCTAATTGCTTGATACACAAACCACAACGCCACGGGCAACGCCATCAGCAAATTCTCGTTCATCTTCCATTCCCTGTATTTGAGGCGGTAATAGGCTATCAGGAGATAACACGCCGCAATTAGTCCCGTGATGTCGGTAAGCGTAGCCGCGCACATCAACGCCGTGCAGCCCTTGTATTTCTCTCGGAAGAAGAGGTACACGCCGCCTAAAATGCAGACATTCAGCATCATGTTGGGCAATATGAGACCGCTTTGGGCGAGGAAGACGTTTTGTGCCGTCATAATCGCCGCACCAATCACGCCGCCCTGAACGGAGAAGAAAAATTTGCCAAATTGAAACGCTATCCATATCGTAAGCGCGGGGAATATCATTGCCAGCGCATGAAGCCATATCGGGTTGGTGCTTATCCGTGCAAACAGGCTGAAAATCAGAGAAAACAAGTCGGGCAATTCCACCGTCTCGCCATTGAAAACAAGGCCGATGCCGTGGTTTTTCATATAAAACACCGAGTCGCCGAGCAACTGCACTTCGCTATAACAATACGGCAGCCCAAGCACTGGCAGAGTCACCGCCAGAAGCATTGCAGCCGCAATAATCAATGGTATGTAAAATTTCAGTTTGTACATTTCAAATTTTTGATTTTTGATTTTTGATTTTTGATTTTTCGATTTTCAATTTTCAATTTTCAACTGTCAATTGTCCATTATTAAAAATCGCGTCTATCACACTCAGATTCGCCTCGAATGGCATCCGTGAGTCAAAGACCTGTGGATAAGGCGTTGCGTCATAAAAAAATTTGCCTTGCTCTTGAGCCACTTTTGGGTGGATTTGGTTGCGGAGGTCGGTGAAATTCTGGTCGCCGTCGCGGATGAAGTCGTCGGTGAAGGAGAGTTCAGCCCTGATGCCGAGTATCGTGAGCAGGGTGGCGGTGATTTTGGTGTTGAAATCTAAAAGATACTCCGTCTTCTCCCTGAAAAACGGTTCCAGTTCGTCCCTGAAAAACATAAAGAACGGCGACGAGCCATACGCGGAACTTATTGCGTGCCAATGTTTTGACTGCCACGGTACGGCATAACTTATCTTGACGTCGCGGGTGAGTTGCTTGCTGCACGCCTTCACGACAGGCACGGTGAGCGTCATCCTGCCGCTTGGCGTGGCTATCTCGCAGCGGTTTCGGTAGGTCTGTTTTGGGAACGACTCCCATTGCTCCACCGTCGCCGCCTTATATGTGGCTATCGCCCTGATATACTGAATGTTGGGCAGGTACGCCGTGCTTAGTAAAAGTTCTGACATTT
>JAEEGL012593392.1_pt1 | contig 19269 bp, 19 predicted proteins | sample 9134231 | NCBI WGS metagenome assembly JAEEGL01 (sample SAMN16246548, study PRJNA631951) | gut metagenome | biome: gut microbiome; feature: rumen; material: fiber-attached | host: Bos | place: Iran: Karaj | collected 2018-10 | reverse complement strand
TATCTTGGCCTCGGCATAGCATCCCTTCTGAATCCTGTCATTGACCTGGAGAGCACGATAGCCAAACTCAGGGCTGAATCTCCATCTTCCATTTTCGCTTATCGATATGTCGGCGCCTATGCTTGCCTTCATCTCCAGCGCGCCGCCTCCATAGTTAACCGCCGCCTGTGGGAATAGCGTCCAAGAGTACGGCCTGCACTCAGCTGGAGATTTCTCATGAACCGTTATCGTGGTGGTGGTCGGCCACACGATCAAAGTGTCAAGTGACGGCCTGAATCCCGACACGACCGCGTGGTAAAGGCTATCCTCATGGTATATCTTCCTCTCAATAGGCACTTCCACGAGCGAGGAGTCGCCATGCGGTGAGGGTAGCCACATCGTGTCAATCCTGTCCTTGTAGATTAACTTCGGGACGGGCTTCTCAACTATTTTCTCCCTGTAGACGGTGACTTCCGTAGTATCCCAGATGACCCGCAAATCAACGGGCGGTTTGGCGGTCTTCCTGCCGTATCTCGCCCCGAGGAAGAAAGCGAGCGCAACGACAAGGATAAACCCGAGTATTTTGGTAGAATCTTTCATCCTGTCTTCTTATAAAAGCCACGCCAGGCCGGTGACGTGGCACCACATAATTAACACTGAAACATGAGCGACGCTTCACAGCGGTACTGAAGCATGAAAAACACTATAACTATTCAAGACATGGAAAAGCGCCGCCCGGCCACGGCACTCTCTTTCTATCATTCGACTTTCAGATACACTTTCTCACCACGTCCCCAAGCCGGCATAAGGTACTTGTCCATCAGCACAAAGTAATGCTTCTGGGACTGCGTCACCTGCCCCTTGACGGTGTTAAGCCCTGGTCCGACACAGCCGAGCAGCTCGCTCGCCTTGTTAGCAGGGTGGATTCGCACACCCGAGAAACCGGGGACGTCCTTTATCTCCGGGACTATGCCGTTATACCGTTTAGCCCAGGTCCTGTTCTTGAACTTCGGAGAGACAGTGGGGACAAGCTCATACGTCCCTGTCGGTATAGCCGTCACTCCGTACTTCTTCCCGGCGAGTATCTTCGGCAGGGGCCATGTGCTGACAAGCCCCCTGTCGCAGTCCTCAATGGAGTCGCAGATATAGTGCATCAGACCGTTGTTCCAATGGTAGAAACGGCCTATCGTGTACTCGCTCCCCTTATAGAAGCGCTTAAGGCTGAGCCACGTCTCCCTCACTGTCGCCATCCTTTTTCTCTCCCTCAATCTTGATTATACCATGCACGTCGACACCGAGCTTGTCGCTGACTGCCGCCTCCACTACGGCGGGTATGTCAACCGTCACCTTCTTCCCTTTCTTCACGGTAAGCCAGTTCTGGAACACGCTGATGCACTCGATGCCTATCACGACAAGCATCAGTCCAGTCTGGATTATCTGATAGCCCGTGGCGACCGAGAGCGATGAGGCGAGGACAGACCAGCAGAAGTACTCGAAGCACTTTCCGACCGTCCTGCGTATCGCCCTGCTCCAACGTATCTCCTCGCCCCGTGTCTTGGCGGCCTGCAATCCGAACCACAGGTCTATCATTATGACTACGAAAGAGATGAATAAATACGGTATCATGCTCGCCAACGAGTTCTCAAAGAATATCAGCAAGGTGGCTGACAATCCGGTTCCAGCGACAACCGAGCCTACGGAGGGGGTGTCGGCGAGAATCTGAGGGGCTATGCTGTCGTTCTGCATCATTTGGCCTTGTCCTCCTTGACTTTTATATACCTGCCTGTCTTCTGGTCTCTCGGTTTCCCGTCAGCGATTGTGTCCTCCTTCACGTTCTCGCCTTTCGACGGCACTGCGGCACCGGCCCCGCCAGTGTCCTGGCTCTTGGGCTTGTCGTTGCGCTTAAAAATCGCCACGCACAAGGAGATATAGAGCACGGCGTTGAGAACAAACGGAATCCAGTACCAACGCTTGATGTCATAGGCGGCGTTGCCGAGTCCTGAAAGGGTGGCCGCCATAAGGGCGAGCAGCAAAACAATCAAAAGGTTGTTCAAATCGTATTTTCTCATGACTTTATATGTTTAATTGGTTAAACCTCATCCCATCCGTATACGCATGGCTCCCAGATATTAGAGTTAAAATCGTACATCAAATGTTTTTCGTTAATGATTTTGTTGCACATAATTAATATTCTCTAATAACTAAATTTTTAATTGTTCCTTTCCACGTCTCTTTCCAGCCACCTGAAACGTCTACGCCATTTGAAAGACTACCGCCTATAGTAAATGGTATTTGATTAAATTTATCTGTATAGAGTAACCCAATGGAGCCTATAAGACTTTGGTCACTTGTGTAAACGCTCATCCGATCGTTTACAAAATCAAATCTGATTATGACGCCATCATCAAGAACTGAGTCAGAGAAATTTAGATAATATTCGATGCCTCCATTATATTTGGCAGCATAAATGTTGCTGCCTTGGCGAAGCCTTACAAAAAAACCATAATACGGCGAATCTATTCTGTTACAGCGTATCACATGCGCTTTTTCCGTATTTGTCCCAGGTGTCGCCGAAAGCTCAATTTGGAAACGTGGATGCTGTGACACAAACGACTCGCTAAGCATTAGAATACCAGTGTTAATACATGTCGCGGCGGTTCCGTCACAATAATGATTAACAAGCTGATAAATGACTGGGTTTTTCTTCGCCATCATATTTCTTCTGTTCAGTAAAAATTTCATGGCCTACTCCTCCATATATGCCCCTATCCCGTCAAGGACGCTTATCTCATAATGAGTGTTAGCGTTTATTGTTGGTGCAGAGCCCCCAATCCACGATGTGATAGATGACGGCCACGTTATAGTGGGCGCCGTACTCCCAGTCTCAAAAGACCAGTAATAATGGTTCAGTATATTGGAATCAGCCGGTATCGCCAACGCAAACGTGACATTTCCGCTCAATGTCCCGAGCCTGTAGAAGACATTGGGCAACATACCACCCTGCGGTTGAGAGGTGGCGACGGATGGATTAATGGCGTCATAGGCACACTTGGCGCTCGGGTATTGCGTGTTAGTGGATGAGGATGAGAGCGATGTCACTTTGTTGGTGGTCTTCTCGAAGTAATCAAGTGAGCAATCGTCGCTTATCACCGAATTGCTAAGGGTATATGACATGCTATCATCATCCTTGCTCTTGAGGAAAGTGACAAACTCCTGACCTGACTGCGCACTCCAAATATAAGCCGGAAATCTTCTCCTCCTGTTGTCGGATGATATGGTGACGAGGAGGACGTCCCTGCCTTCCTCAAGCGCTGCTACCGCCACAGCTGCACTTATATTGTCATCGTTCCTGATGCTGCCTGACAATATTGTGGCGTGAATGATTAGCGGGCCATCAGAGCCAGGGGAGATAGTTATATCACCGCTCCCCAACAAGCTCTGGCTGTTCACGGTCTTTATGTTGGTGCCTGACACGAGAGTCGCCTGTTTCGCTGACAAGGCGTCGTCGAGTCCGACCACCATGCTTGTCCCGGTCACGGGATAGGCGTCAACCCCACTTTCGTCCTTAAGTTGTATGATACTCGCCATATATCTCTCTTTTTAACAACGTTCAACTATGGGCGCAACTCCCATCCGGCGGGATAAACAGCCGGGGAATACACGTTCCCGTCAATGAGGGAGACATAGTGCCTTCCCTCGAAGGTCACCTTGTCGCCCATCCTATATGCGTCCTCACTACCGACAGGCTGCCGCCACTCGGGCCACTCCTCTATACTGACTTCCGTGAACAGGGACACCGCCACATCAGGCGTCCAGCTCTCCTGCACTGTGTGGCGCTGGATGACCTTGTAGAGCTTGTTGTCGTACCAGTACCTTTGTCCGACAAGCACCTCCTCGCCCATCATTGAAACCCATGTGGGATAAAGGGCGGCTATCTCAAGCGCCTCCTCGTCCGTCAGTTCTTCGCAAGACGATTTGAGCATTGTTTTGACAGCGTTAACAATGTCACCATAAGTTGGCTCCAATTCCGGGGATGGAGGGACAACAGGGGGGACATAAACCTGCCATCCATCAGCGAGAATCAGCTCCTCGTCTGGGTTGCTCACATACTGTCCGGCGACAAGTGGAAGATGGTCAAACTCAAGCTGGATTGTCCTGCAATCCGAGAACACTTGTCTGTCGTTGATGATTTTAAAGTATATCATATCTTATAACTTTTTGATTGTCAATGACCTCATAAAACCATGGGCGAAACGGCCTGACATCCACTGTCCCGGGGACGATTGTGTCCCGCCAATCACAAGCGGGTATGAGTGAGTCGCAACCGTGCCGCTACCCGTATATGTCTGCCCGTCAAACACCAAAGTAGCCGACGAGCCGGTATATGTTATCTTCAACGTGTTCATCCCAACCGCGGCTTTAGGACCGGGATTGGAACCGAAATTAGGCTTGAAAGACACCTCAAGGTTTGTGGTCGTGTTATTCACATGCCTCAATGAGAATCCGGGATATCCGCTCATGCCTTCCGCCTTGCACGACAGGAAGGTGTTCTGCACGTTGTTTGTCACGTCAAGCACTATAAGCTCGGCCTCAAGCTCGAAACCGTTGGGATATGAACCGTCAAAAAGGCATATACCGGTATCAAGGGCCGTGGCTTGAGTTCCTTGGGTGAGAACGTTCTCTATATGAATAACATTATTCTCATCCGTGTATCTCGTATAAGGATGCGACGTGGAGTCTTTCGGCGTGAAACTGAACGAGCGGAAAGCGACAGCGGCGCAACGGTCAGCGGCGAAACCGTCATAGTCGTAGTCTATCTCCCCGCCCAACACCATCGGGGCCTTGATGTTGACGCATCTGTAATATCCGCTTGTCGTGGAGTCATTGAGGCTGAGATTCACGAGACCATCCACACGGTCATACTCGAATATAGCGTGGTTTCTCTGCGGAACCAAGTCGCCCTGTATCCTGACGTGATCTCCAGATTGTCCGAAATCGCAATAGACGGATGTGAGCGAGTCTTGTGTCCTCCTGAAAGTCAGCCCCGGATAAGGGGAATCGTAATTCTCAAAAGCCACAATACCCCTGTACTGTTCTGTGGATGTGTCAACAGAGTTATCGAAAACGGTCTCTATCGTGAATCCGTAAGGATAATCCTTAGACACGGGATATATCCCTGTGTTAAGGGCCGTGGCAACAGTACCGTCGCAGACGTGATAATATATCTCCGGCTCTGTACCTGCGACGGCCAACATCAGTTTTCTCCTGTCAAGCAAGTTCATAGCCTACACCTCCATACAAACAGCTATACCGTCAAGGACACTTATCTCATAATGCTTGCCGGCGTTGATGCCGGGAGCCGAGCCGCCAACCCATGATGTGATAGATGAAGGCCATGTTATCGTTGGAGCCGTAGAGCCGGTCTCGAAAGACCAAAAATAATGGTTGGCTATGTTGGAATCCACGGGGGTCGCCAATGTGAAAGTGGTGTTGCCGCTAAGAGTACCGAGCCTGTAAAAGATATTCGGCAACATACCTCCAGAAGGCTGCGATGTTGCAACCGGAGGGTTAATGGCGTCATAGGCGCACTTAGCCGAGGGATACTGCGTGTTAGTTGACGACGGCGATAATGACGTGACCTTGTTGTCGGCAATCTCAAATGACGGGACAGTGACCTGCGGGGTTGAGCCCACATAATCATAATGAACCAAGTCATCAGGCTTGTTCTTGATATATGCCGGATCTGTGGTGTCGTCTTCCTCCCAGTCTGACTGCACCGAGGAACCGCCCTCTATCGTTATGTTCCCTTCCCCGAGGATGCTCTGGTTATTGATGGTCTTTATATTGGTTCCGGACACCAACGTGTCCTGCTTCGCGTCTACAGCCGTTTTAACGCCACCACTTGTGACAAGATTGCCACTTCCAGAGGTTGGTGTTGAGTCTATCCCGGACACCCGCTTATCGTGGATATCCTGTGTACTATTATCCGGCAGTTTTATCTTGTCAATGGGCATGGCTCAATCTTTTTTCGTCACGGTTTCTGTAGATCAAGGTCATCGTACTTGGCCACCTTGACCTTGTCGTTAGTCCCGACGGTGATTTCAGGAGCGGCGGCGAGAGAGGCTGAGCCGACACCGGTGACGGCCTCCGCCGTGACAGCGGTTCCAAGCCCTGTCATCACGTCCGCTCCGCTACCACTCGTAGTGAGCGCACCTGTCGCGACAGTCTTGGCTGTGCCGAGAGTTACCTTTGATGCCTTCAGTTCTGTGCCAAGAGTGACCTTGCTCGCTGAGAGAGCAGATCCGAGGGTAACTTTGCTGGCTTTCAGTTCCGTACCGAGAGTCACCTCAGAAGCCTGATAGGTGTTAGACCCGGATGCGAATCCAGTGCCGCCTATGATAAGGGTGGTGGACTCGGCGCCAGTCCCCATCGAGAAGGTCAATGTCTTCGCATTATTTCTAGTGACATTCGGAATGCTCACTTCATCGTTGCCTGTGACGTTGGGAATAGTAACATCGTCATTCCCGGTCACGTTGGGGATAGTCACCTCCGAGTTGCCAGTGACATTCGGGACGGTTGTCGTGGCGAGCTTGCTCTTCGCTCCCGGATAGGACTTGACGAAAGTGTCAGATGTGCCTCCGGTTATATTGACCGCCGGCTTGCTCGCCGTGAAGGTCGTATCCTCGCCGAGAACATTATCACCGCTGCCCTTCTCCAAGGTGAGGTTGTCAAGGTTTAGCTCGGTCGTTCCAAGTTCCTCCCATGTGTAGGTGTAAGCGCCCTCGGAACCGGAGCGGATGGTGACATACTCTATCTTGATATTCTGTCCCGTCCCGCTTTGTCCTGGGATGAGGTAGATGTGTCCCATCGTTTCCTCCGACGCCGTTGGTAGTGTGTTCACCGCCACATAGCCACCCTTCATGGCGTCGGCTATGGCAGCCAACACCTCAGCGCGTGTGTAGGTCTCCGATTTGGTGTACACATTCTCCAGCTTACTCTGAGCGTCAGAGTCGGCGAGAATGTAGATGTTCCCCGAGGGGAGCTTTATTCTGTCAATAGTTGGCATATCTTATCTGTTTTTTGGGTTAATTCCTGTTCAATACCAGCGTAGTCTCATCGACCTCGAAGTTGTCGTCCACGTTCAGCTTGTTATTCCATGACGACCTCTCCTCGGCGGTGATGTGCCTCACGTTATCGTTTATATGAGCGAGCAGGGAATCGGCCACCTCATCGCCGACAAAGGCGAGGTCGCTGACATAGGCGTTCCCGCTCCCGACCTTTATCCCCGGTATGTAAACCGTCTCCCCGTCAACCTCTTTCGAGGACTTGTCCGTGTAGACGATAATCTCATTGGCGGCTGGTATATACCCGCTCGCCGCCCAGTATTCCGTTGTGCCGGACTTTATGTCGGCCTTACCGTCAACCATGTCCAGTATCGCCTGTACCTCGTCAAAGGTCTGGTGCAGTCTTTTCTTGGTCGCCATCGTCAATTCGCTTTAGTCACATATATCTTCCCGCCGTCAACAGTGAGGACCATCTGGTCGGACGCCCACAATGGCCAGTCGCCTATCGAGGTGCGGCATATAAGCCCGAAAGAGCAGGTCATCCCGCCTTCCCTGACGGCGGCGGTCTCAATACCGCCAGCTCTCCCAAACCCGAAGGCGCACGACACCTTGAGGGAGGAGGAGCACATCAGCCGCCCGCCGGTTCTCACGGCTGACGCCGAGAGACCGCCTATCCTTCGGAATAGCGCTTCAAGGCAGGACACGAGACTCATAGGCTCTTGATGTTAATAAGCCTGTACTTCTGTATCTCGTGCCTTATGCCGTCATCGAAATCCTCGTCCGGGACATAGGCGTCGAAAGTGATGAAAAGCTCACCGGGACCGAGTTCGGACGAGTTGATGCAGATATACCACTGGTCATCCCCGTCATCATAAACGGCTGTGTCACGGTCGAACACGATTGACTTGTTGCCCCTCGTAACAGTTATGGTCCAGTCATCATCGTTCATGCTGAACCCCTCGCATGTCATGTTGACGGCGTATTTCAGCCCGCTCCCGCTCCAGGTGTACTCACCCTCGGTCATGTTTCCGCATCCGCATCCCATAGCTTAATCCTCCTTTAATATCGGTTCGAGATAATTGAGAGCCACAAGGTAGATGTCCGTCTCCGTCTTGGCTATTTCCGCGGCGAAGGCGTCCCTGCCTATCTTGTCAAGGGTAATGTCAACCTCCTCGTTGAGCCACTTGTTGTATGTCTCGTTTGCGTCAGCTTCCTCCTCCGGCTTAAACCTCTCGGCAAGCCCTGCGGCGAAGTCTTCGTTCTCCTTGGCGTACTTGAACAGCTTGAGGTGGGCGGATATGAGCGCCCCCTTGACTCCGCTGTCCGTCATTCCGGCTGTCCTTATATCATTAAGGACACGGAAAAGGTTAATTATGTCTATCCGTTTCATACTATATCGTTATTGTTATCTCTCCACTTTCCCCGCGTGTCTCCCTGCCGTTTATGGTGGTGTAAATGGAGACCGTCACATCGTAAACCTGTCCGGGGGCGGGCACGGCGTCAAAGTCACTGAGCCAGTTATAACTGACCGGGCCGTAGTCCTGCCCGGACACCACCGACTGATGGCTGATTGTTCTTGGCTGCGCGTCATATTCGCCGCCACCCCTCAAACTGGCCGTGGCCTCCATTCTCACGGACACGGGGTTCGCGTAGGTGTTCGTGAACCTGTACTTGACATTGAATCCCGAACTTCCGTTGGCTGTTATCTCCGTCACGTTGGCTATCGTGTCTGTCACTCGCTTCTTGATCTGCACGGACACCCCCGTCGCTCCCGGAAGCGGGAAGAAAGAGGAGTCCCAAGGGTCGCCGGAGGTCAGTTGCACCCAATATCTCGCCACATCCGTCCCCGTGTCCTGCGCCATAAGGCATGTGCCACCGATCTTTATGTAGGCCAGCACAAGGCTCGCGGTGGCGGCTTGGGCCGATGTCCAGGGGAACTCATTCGCGTGCGTTCCCTTGCCGAGAACCTTGCTCATGTCAACGTACCAGTTGTCTGATGTCCAGACATATTGGCTTCCCTCCCGGCGACACAACGGGAGCGCCGTATCCGTGCTTCCGTGAGTCAGGGCGGTCAGATAGTTCCCTATAAGGATGCAGGGATAACATAGAGTGAGGCGGTCTTTCAAGGTGTCCTCATCAATCACCTCCCCATCGTATTCTCTGACAACAAACTCCGCTATCCTCACACCCTCCGTGTTGTTATAGCCGTAATAGGCGCTCACGGATGAAGCGCCGCCGGACTCCCCGATCCAGAACTCCTCGTTGTCGGTTATCGTCCCGCTCAAATCGGGACGGGCATTCTGCGAGTACCCCACAAGGGTCTGCTCCGATGGCGTCGTGTCGGGATGGATGAAGTCGAAGAACCTGTAAGGAGAACTCCCGCTCATCCCGGGCGCGTTGGGGTAGCCCACATAATCCCAGGAGGTGTTATGGATATCCGCGGGGGTCGGGTCATCAAAGTGGCCGGGGGTCTGGAGACCATAGACGATTCCATCCGTGATCATGTCGTGGGTTCCCCTGAAATCCTCAAGCGAGAGCTTGAACTTCCCCGGATAGTGGATGGGCTTGACAAGGGAGAACTTGTTCACGATTCCGCCCAAACAACCGTACTTGATACAGTTGCCGATGTCACGGTAGCTCTGCCCGGTGGCTTTCTGGATGTCACCGTTGGCGTTGATGTTGGCCGCCCCGACCATCTTCTTCATTGTGTTATTCCATGGCATATCCGTTCCTCCTTTAAGTCGTTGATATGCCACCGGCACTAATATAAGAGTCTGACACTATCGGCGCGTTGGTGCGTATGCAGTTATGCGTCGTGTCGTAATATATCCAGACGTTACTCGCGAGGTAGATAACCTTGCTGAATATCCTTCTGACAAAGTATGATGATGTGCCTATATCCATCCCGTTATTCAAAGCGGTTAACGCTCCCGTAGTCCCGTCAACCGTCACCGTTCCGGCGATTCCGGGAGTGATGCTATACCTGTTGGACGACGGGGCCGAAATGGAAAACCCTGATGCTGTGCTACCGCCTGTACGAAGAAGAAGACTGCATCCTTCCCCGGAGATAAGCTGAAAAACCGATGTCGAGGTATTAGCCCCTATGCGTCCGTACCAGGCGCTCTCGTCGGAGCTGGTGAATAATATGGCATGTGCGCCGGAGTTTGTTGTGGGGACAATCTTTATCGCTTGGTCTGACGCACCCGCGGGGTTGATATACAGCGTCCCCGTGAGCGGTTTGCCACTTCCGGCGGTCAAAGGCAGATAGCCAGCCAAAGCCGTGTTCATGGCAGATGTGGTGGCGTAGGACGACAAGTCGGGCTGCTTGGAGTAGAGTTGGTATGGAGTTCCGTCAACGGATATGATAGCGACCTTATCGCCGGAGGTCTGGTTTAACGAGACAGACACTGTCGAGCCACCGGAGCCTGACGACCATGGCACATTGACATAAGCCATATTGTTAGAGTCAAGCTGGACGGGATAGTTCTTACCGCTCTGGATGTAGCCGAGCTTGATACCACCGAGAGCCTGGCTTGTGGCCGCCGGCAGGACATACTGGCTCCCGAGCAACGACGTCCCGTTAAAAAGGACATCGGTCTTGGTGACTCTCAGCCAGCCTTTGTCGCTCCCATATCCGGCCATTATGTTGGCCTCACTCCTTCCGTAAAGCCAAGCGTTACCACCGGAATCGCCAGTGAGATACCCGTCGTAAGTGAAACTCCCGGAGCCGTGTCCGAAAGCATACGCCTTCTGATATGTGGCGCTGCTGCCGACAATCATCCGTATCGAGCCTGTCATGTCACCTCCGGCCAAAGGCAGGTAGTCGCCGACCACACCGCCACCGCCATCGGACAAACCTCCGGCTGACACCCAGCCATCGGCATACATTCCCTGATACTTGGGGTTGAGCTTGAGGCGCTGCTTGGTAACGGTCTCTCCGCCCTCCTCCTCGGTGTATGACTCGACTATAAACCAGTCCATAGAGCCGCTCGGGAGCACGGGGATTCCGTCACCGTCAACGAGCCTTACGACCTTACTCCCGTCATCCAGCGTCTCAAGCACCTCGTCAATCCTCGGGACGATATTGCCGTCAGAGAGGTGTCCTATCTCGGAAGGGATAGTCAGGAGCTTGTCCTCCGTGCCGTCAAAGGTGTCCCCAGAGGCGGGGTCAACGGCACCCGTCTGCCATGAGAGGACGGCAGACAAAGTGGCACCGTCGGAAGTCGCCCCCGCTGATGACGATAATGACGACAAAGCGCCCCCGCTCGCCGATGACGTGTTCCTCGTGGTGGCGTTGAGAGCCTTCTCCAGCTCTCGCAGTCTGGAATAGGCCTCCGTCTCGCCGCAATCGTACTCCGGGGTGTCCTCAGGTATGTCAAGCTTGTACTCGAAGCCTATAACCCTCGTGGAGTCAAGCCAAGTGATGTTCCCGTCAAAGCCTTTCCTTCCTATCCTCACCTTCTGTCCGGGATTGAGCAGACCGCCCGACATGACGGAATCCGACATCATGCGGCACCTCCATGTGAAGGTCGGCTTTGACACGGCCTCAAGATAGGTGTCGGCCGCGTCGTACAAGTCATCCTCCGCGGCGTCTATGATTCCTAGGCTCTCGATTGCGTTGACGTCCCATCCAGTGAGGATGAAAACGTCGCCAATCTGCGGTTTGAGTATGCCGTTGGGCAACTTGGCCCCGTAGTCCTCATTGAAGGCTATCGTGTAGGTCTGCGCCGCTTCGTTGAAATTGAGCCCGAAGGTCATGCCGGAGAGCAGGAAACGGCCTCTCTGCGAGTCCGGGCCGTGCGCCTCGTCATAGGTCACGAACACCGCTTTGAGCGGGTCTGACGTGAGGTAAGCCCTCTTGAAATTGAAGTCCTGCAAGCCGCCGGAGGTTATCATCCTCGCCTTGACCGTGAACTTCGGGAGCGAGCCGTAAGACCTCGAGCCGTCCGACCACTCGGTGTTGTCGGTGTAAGTGCTCTCGCTGATCTCTGTTATCTGGAGGTACAGCTTCGGGTAGATATTCTCGAAGATGACCACCCTCTCGACAAGCTCCCTGCCGGAGGGCGTGCCGTCCTGCACATAGCCGGGAGGGGGGAGCATAAGCCTTCTTTGACCGACCATCTTCAGCGACGAGAGATTCCCCATGTCATCCGACCAGAACGACACCGGGACTTTGAGGGGAAGCAATCCACCTGTCTCCCCGTCAGACATAGGGAGAGTGTATGACGAGCCCTGCGCGAATCCGGAGGGGACGGAATCCTTGAACGAGAACCAGTTGAAGGACTGCGGGGAGTACGGCTCGCTGAGGGGGTTGAAAACGACAGTGTAGGTGACACCGCCGTAAACCAGGGGACACTCGACCTTGTAGCCTGACAACTGCAGCGACGCCTTGGCTGTGGACACCTTCACGAAGTCAAGACGGAAGTGCGAGTCAAGGGTACGGATATCAAGGATGGCCGTGTGCTCACCTGGGGCGAGCATGATGTCATCCGATATAGTCTCGTCAATCTCGATGACTATGGTGTCCGTACCCTGCTCGAAGCCGTCAAGGACACCGCTGTCGGACGCGATAACCGTGTTATCTATCATCAGCGACCATGACCACTCGCCGTCAATTATGGTCTCATCGTTCCTCTTGAACCTGGCGAGACAGGCGATCCTCCCGGATATGGCGTACCTCGCCGCCTCGATTATGGTGAAAGACGCCTCCGACGTGGCGGACTCCCTGTACGGTGTCTCGCTGTCCGAGTCCGAGTAGACAAGCGATCCGAGGGCTAGCGACACGTCGCCTTTGAGGGTGTCATCAGCCTTGAGCATATCCTTCGTGACAACCCTGTTGGCGTCACGGAACACCGTGGCCGACTGCCCGTCGTAAGTCCTCGTGTCCGTGTCGGTCACCTCGAAAGTGAGTGTCTTGCGGTAGGTCTCTGGAATATTCCTCGTGGAGCCGTAGGCGAATATCCTGTTGGCTCCAACCCCGCCGCTCTTGGTGGGCGTGACATCCTCGGCGTTGACGCCGAGCGCTATATCTGTGGAGGAGTTCCCGGTCTCATACTTCCCGAAGTGGATCGTGGAGACGGTATAGTCGGAATTGTAAGTGACCCACCACTCGCAGGAATAGGCCTCGGCGAGGGCGTTAAGGGCGTCATACACGGACGTGCCGGAGAAAGATATGGACACAGCCACCTCAGGGTTCTCTACCGTGCTCTCCACGACGGGAGTGTCGCAGGTGTATCCGAGGGTGCGTAGACCTTTGACTATCTCAGTGAGATGATTCTGGAGGGAATCTGTGAGCGACCACTCGGTCTCCTTCCTCGAAGTCCCGTTGTCATAGGTCAGCATGTGCAGCACGTTCCTCCACCCTATATAGTCCCTGTCGAACCTGATATCGTGCCTGTAAGCGCCGGAAGCGGTGTCGAAGGTCGGCTCCTGCTCCTCTGTCACATAGAACTTGCCGAAAAGCTCGTCATCAACCCAGTCGCCGACTTTCGCCCTGTACTCCGAGGCGTCATCCCAGCGCAGACGTATGTTGTCCTCACCGCCGAGCTTCCAAACCCTTCTGGACTCAACGGTGATGGGGACGGGCAACGTCGTGCCGTCTGTCCTGTGGATGGTTATGTCAGCCAATGTCCGAGCCATATCCTACACGCTTCTGTTTGTGGGGTCGCTCTCGACCAAGGTTAAAACGAAATTTGCCAGTTGCCTACCGTACACCCCAAAGGTGGAGCAAGAGAGGTAGTCGCACCTGTAAACCGTGCCGGGAACATAAGAGACACTGATATTGAGCTGACCAGTGTCCAGAACCTCCGACTTGAACTTGTTGAACAAGGTGCGGAATCCGGCGTCTGTGTTTGACACGATGTGGACACCGAGTTTGAGGGTACGCTCATCATATTTCCTGTTTGTGCGTATTCTTCTCACACCATGTTCCAGGCGTGACCTGTTCTCTATCATGTCCTTCATCGGGGCCGGAGCCATCAACTGGGACAGCGAGGTGCCGTCCATCGACAACCCCCAGCGGTCGTAAGCGTCATATCCGTTTATTATGAGTTCTCCGTGCGGCATCTTCCTATAACTTTGCTGTGTTCCTCTGTATCTTGTCAAGCGTCTCAACCATGACCGGGATAGGCTTGGTGTGTTTGGCGATATCCTCAAGGTAACTCGCCTCGATAGCGTGCATGTCGCGTATGTCTGTCAGAACGGAACCGCTTCCAGACATGAGGTCTTTTATACTTAGCAGGTATCCGGACTGAACCAGGGAGTTCTGCGCTATCGTCTCGTTGGAAATCTGCAAGGCAGTGAACCTTCCGTTAAGCTCATCGCCCGTGTCCTGGCTCATGGCGGCGAAACCCTTGGATGACGCCTCGACATTAGATGAGCCGCCCCATGCGTCATAGCCCTTCGATTGAAGGTATTCCCTGGCTGCGTCCATCTGCTTGCCATACTCCTCAAGACCGCTCTGATAGGCTTCCTCGAAACTCATCAGATCGTCGACGATGTTGTTGTCTCCACCAGCGCCGAAACTGGACTCCATGTCCTTCTGAAGCTTGTCGAACATGTCAGAGAAGATGTTGGAGAACACCATCCGCTCAACTATGTCCTCGATGGTGCCTGTCATCTTGTCGTGGAAGGAGTCAATCGCCGAGTCAAGCCTGCCGTTCCTGAAAGCCTCCACAAGCGAGTCTGACAACTGCCCGCCTATGTCACCGGACAGACTTGTGAAGGTGTCTCGCATCTGCTGTTCAGCCTCCTCTGCCTTGGCCTTAATCTCCTTCCAGTTGTCGACCAGCTTCTTCGTGTCATCATCGAGCTTGTCATAGTCAGCCAATAACTCCGGGTTGAGTGTGAAGTCATCGTTGACAATCGTGCCGTATTTAGAAGTAAGATTCTCGAACACAGGGACTACTTTCGTGGATAGTAACCCGGTGATAAGCCCGACTCCAGCGCCTATGGCAGCACCTGCCGTGGCGCCGAGGCCGGAGAATATTCCAGCACCTGCTACTGCACCTGCGCTCGCTCCTATGGCCGCTCCCTTGCCGACATTGGCCCAGTTGATGCCTTTCCTGGTTCCTGTCTGCACCTTGCCTCCGGCGAGCTTGGCTGACTGCTCCTGTAATTTGGCCATCGCCTCGCCGTACTGTATGGCCCCGTCGATGGCTTTCTTGTAGGGATTCTCCACGCCGAAGATGTTCCTCTGTTTGTAGTCGAGGGCCTCGAGGTTGAGCATCGCCAGATTATGCGTTGACTGCTCAAGCTCTCTGTTCCACTCCTTCTGCGCATCCTTGTTAGCTTTGATGGAGCTTGCCACCATCGCCCCCAGTTGGACAGCGCCGGTGAAGACACTGGCGATCGAACCGCCGAGGTCAAACTCCTTACCGCTTCTTACTTGAGCTATAGTCTCCATGACGCCTCCAGCCGCCGCACCAAGGGATCTGATGCCCGAACCGATCTCACCGAGGGTTCCACCCATGCCCTCGAGGGTATTTCCAATCTCCGAGAATACGCTCTCGACCTCCGATGCCCTCTTCTTGATATTCTCGAGAGCTATCTGCTCCATGGCTAGGGCGTTCTTTCTCTTCTGGGGATCTGTGGCGTTCTCTGCGTCCTTCCTGGCACCCTCGATGTCCTTGAATGCCTCAGCGAGACCGATGAACCCCCAACCGCTTCTGTTAGACTTTTCCTCAAGTTGAGACCTGAGCCGCTCATACAGTGCTGTAAGCTCCTGGATGTCTCCACTATTCTCAGCCTTCTCAATCTCTTTCTGGGTGGCCTCGATTGCCCTGGACAGCAAAGTGTCCGACAGGTAATCAGCGTCAGCGAAAATCAAGGAATAGGTGGCGTCATACTGCTCCCTGAGCGATTCCAATTCCTTGATGCGCTCCTTGTCGATGCGCTTCTTCTCGTACTCGTCCGTTGTGGCGAGCATCTTGCGCATGTATTCCTCATTGATAGCTCTCTTCTTCTCCTCGTAAGTGCCGTAATCCTTGAGATACCGCTCACGGTTCTGACGCGCCTTCTCCTCTATGGCGCGTTCCTGTGTGAGACTGTTGGACTCTCTGGCGGCATTGATAGCCGCGTTCTGTTCTGCCGTGAGACCGTTGGCTGACAGATTGGTACGTCCGGCCTTAACATTCTCATCTTGCCACTTTTTCTCAAGAGTCCGTATCTCCTCCTCCCTCTTCCGGTAATTCAGCCTGATCTGCTCTATCTCCTTCCTTGTTCCGTCCTCCATGAGGTTGAGACGCTCCTGCTCATTGGACAGAGTGAGCGCGGTGAGTTCCTCCTGGAGTTGCCTCTCGGCCTGCTTCCTTTGCTCGGCCTTACGCTTCAGGTCTTTCTTCTCCTCATCAGTGAGGTTATGCTTGTTGTTATTGTTCCCACCACCTCCGGCCTCGTTCATGGATGCCTCAAGGGAAGCTAAAGCCCTGTCTTGACGAATCTCAAGATACGCGCGTCTCCATGCTTTCAAATTCTCCTCATCCTTCTTTTTCTGTTTGTTTCCCTCACCTATTTTTTTGTAGTCGATGTACTTTATTTTATTCTCTAATTGGCTGATCGTTTTCTCATAATAATCGTCGGAATAATTTTGGTCTTTAATTACATCTACCTTCTGCTTTGTCCTTATTTCACGCATTGAGTCACCCTGGATCAAGTCCGTGATGACATTCAATCCCCTGGCGAATCCTTTGAGGATATTCGCTATCGGCCCGGTGGAGTTCTGCATGGTCAACAACAGACCTTCCCATGCCGACTGGACCTGTTTGATTCCACCAGCCACATTCTCTGTCATCGTCTTATACATATCGTTCAGAGTTCCGTCAACGTTACCTAACGCTTCACGCAACTCATCAGCTGACGCGGCGCCGGAAATGAGGGCATTGAAAGCTGACACAGAGCGCTTGTCTGTCATTTCCAAGGTGGAGTTCAGATCCATTCCCTTGGCCTGACACTCCTTCAAGGCGGCTATGATTTCAGGGAACGTCCTGGCTGTATGGCCGAGACCTTTGGCAAGCTTTCCGTTCGCGTCTGCCAGATTCAGGAGGATGTTTCGTGTGGCCGTGGCTGCGCTAGAGGCGTCAAATCCGGCGTTTGAAAGGGCACCGAGAAGGGTGACGGCATCTTCCACCGACAAACCGAAGGCATGGGCGATAGGGGCGACGATGGACATCGAGGTCTCCAGCTTGCTGAAGTCGAGAGCTGACTTTGTGGTGGCCGCCGCCATGACATCCAGAAGATGAGAGGTGTCCTTGGCCTCAAGACCGAATCCTCTCAAAGCGGCTCCGGCGAAATTGGCGGCTCGTCCGAGGTCAGTATTGACAGCAGCCGCGAATTTCAGCACAGTCCCTTGCATCTCGAGGATCTGACCCTTCTGGAAACCCAGCCTTGAAAGAGCTATCTGAAGCTCCGTGACTTCCGTGGATGTGAACTCCGTAGTACGCCCGAGTGATTGGGCTGAATCACTCAACTCTATTATTCCTTGTCTGGTGGTTCCGAGAACAGAGGCCAATTCACTGTTCTTCCTCTCGAAATCACGGTTGACCTGGTACGCCTTGCGTATCGCGCTAGTGAATGCGCCCACCGCTGCCGTGATAGAAAGGAACCTTGTGAGCATCCCGCCCAGCTCAGAGGAAATGCTCTTGCCCATATTGCTGAACCCCTTGGAAACATTCTTGTCCGCATCCAAGGTCTTGTTCTCGAGCTTGGTTATGGCCTCCATCGTCTGCTTTAGAGACTGGAGCACCTGCTTGTTGTCGCCCGTTATGTCGAAGTGAATAGCAGCCATAACCTATCGCCAGTTTTGATGAAGGATATACTCTTTCAAGGCTGTCTTGTCCTCAGCCTTGATGGTTTCCTCTGAGATAGCCGGAGAGACCTTCTTCATCTCGTCTTCCGTGAGGAGGATTGTCTTGATATGGTCTTCAGTGAGAAGCTGGAGAACCGAGAAACTCACGCCCCAAAGGACGTAGTGATAAGTCCAGCCGTACCGTTCGCAAACATTGTCTATGAGTGTGCCCCAGATGGACTTGCCCCCGAAAGAAAGAGAGCCTTTGTTCTTGCCCTTTATCTTCAGGACATTTGACAGCCTCTTGGATTCCTTGTCGATCAAATACTCCTTCATGATTTCCCGCGTCTTGTCAGACACCAGGAAAAGGACTAGGATGGAGGCCAGGTCTTTCGGCTTGATGCGCCTGAATCGTCTGATCCTTTGCCGGACCATGCTCTCGTCAATACATCCGTCACCCGGAAGCGTGACATAAGAGATAAGACGCAGACACTCGTCTTTCTTATTCTTCGCTGCGTCCAAAGCTGAGCCGTAGAGATCGTCCGTGGTTTTCACACTATCGAATCCGAGTGACTCGATAAGTCTGGAGCATAATTGAATCTTTCCCAGAGTAAGGGGATAGACAGCATACCTGCGTCTCTTGAAAGTGAAAGACACCGGCCTTTGAATCAGGGTATCAACTATGTCGAACCTGTCCATCGCTTGATACTATCCCTCTTACTCATTGGAAAGACTAAAGAAATTGCCGCTCATCTCCAGGAGCGGCCACTGGCTATTACTGACTCGGAACAGCGCCGATGTTGGACCAAGCGATCTGGTCTCCACCTCCGGTAGGAACCTGGCTGTCGAAGTAGTAATGGCGCCTGGCTCCGTCATCGGCATTGAGGATGTCCTCATAGCTTCCGACGCCATCGGCCATGGTCATCTTCGGGGCGGTGTTGTCATCAGGGTCTGCGACCTCGATTTTGTAACTGCCCTTGATGATTCCGTCCTGGCACTGATCATGGAGAGGCATCACGCGGTCCTTGGCGAAGCGCACCTCAAATTCGAGAGTGTGCTTGCCCCTGTCGTAGCGTACAGCCTCGTTTCCACCGCCCTCGATCTGAGCCTCATGCTTCTCTCCGCGTTCCGTGGTGAGCTGCGTGGAGTTGATAACAGGGGTGGGGACAGTGAGGGCTCGGCTGGTGATCGCCGCTCCCTCAAGGTTGGATATGGTTATAAGGGGTTTACCCCAGAGAATTACTGCCATAATCGAATCAATTTTCGCTGTTGAACTTCACATTAAGCCGATTGTTGATTACGTGTAGTCCCGTGTCGTCAACTTTCATGACCCTCTGGGAATCCAGGGTGACAAGGAGACCTTCAGACGAATGATACTCAAGGGCCTCAAGGAAGAATGAACACAGGGACCTAAGTCTCGGAGTGTTCTCTATCATCTCATTG
>JAEEGL012070304.1_pt1 | contig 19269 bp, 19 predicted proteins | sample 9134231 | NCBI WGS metagenome assembly JAEEGL01 (sample SAMN16246548, study PRJNA631951) | gut metagenome | biome: gut microbiome; feature: rumen; material: fiber-attached | host: Bos | place: Iran: Karaj | collected 2018-10 | reverse complement strand
GATACCTTAATTGTTTCAACAACATTATCAAACATTGATAATTTATCTCCACCAGCAATATCACTACCTAAAACAACCTTAACACCACTATTTAATAAATCTCTTACTTTAGCAAAGCCAGAAATTAGATTATTATTACTTGCCGCACAGTGTACTACGTATACACCGTTATCCTTTAATGATTTAATTTCTTTTTGATTAGAATGAACACAATGAGCCATTAAAGTTCTATTATTCCATAAATTATATTTCTCATATGCCTGATAATATTCATCTACATTTTCTAATTCCTTAACCCAATTAATTTCATTTACATTTTCTGATAAATGAGATTGAATAGGTAAATTAGATTCTTTAGCTATTTCACCTAATTTTTTTAATAATTTAGGTGTACAAGAAGGAATAAATCTTGGTGTAATTATTGGTTTAATATTATTAAAATTACATTTATTTAACCAATCAATAGTATCATTTATTGAATCATCTGTTTCTTCTTCTAAATCTATTCCACCATTTCTATCCATGTTGACCTTACCAACATAGCCTGTAACACCAGCTTTTTCTAGTTCTTCCATTAAAATAAGGGTTGAATCCTTATGTAGGGAAGAAAACATAGCCACCCTAGTAGTTCCATTTTTTATTAATTCACTAGCTAATTTCTTATATATTATTCTCGCATAATCCGTATCCTTAAATTTTGCTTCATTAGGGAAGGTATATGTTTTTAGCCAATCTAATAACTCTAAATCATATCCCATTCCAAGCATTGGATATTGTGGTGCATGCAGATGCATATCAGAAAAAGATTGGAATATTAATTTATTACCATAATCTATTATTTCTTCATTTTTAAATTCATTAGGAATTTCTTTTTCTATAGAAATAATTCTATCATCTTTTATTATAATATATGAATTTTCAAAAATTTTAATTTCGCCAAATTTTTCAGCAGAAATTATATTGCCTTTTATAATCAATTACATCGCCTCATTTTGCATAAAGTATTTTATTACAAAACAGGCTTTTTTGCAAGAAAAAAGGGCTATTTTCTAGCCCTTATAATTATTAATATTTAGCTTTTACAGCCTCGTTACATAATGTGATGAAGTCATCTTCTTTTAAAGAAGCTCCACCAACTAAGCCACCATCGATATTTGGCATACTCATTAATTCAGCTACATTTTTTGTATTTACTGAACCACCGTATAAAACACGTACCTTTTCAGCTGTAGCCTTATCGTATAATTTAGCAACAAGTGATCTAATAAATCCACAAGCATCATCAGCTGTCTTAGAATCAGCTGTCTTACCAGTACCAATAGCCCAAATTGGTTCATAAGCAATAATTACATTTTCTACTTGCTCTTTAGTTAAGCCCTTTAAATCTAAAGTAACTTGTCTTTCTAATACATTATTAGTAAGACCATCTTCTCTATCGTTTAAAGCTTCACCAACACAAACGATTGGAGTAAGTCCACTTTCTAATGCCTTTAAAGTCTTTTCATTTACTTTAGCATCAGTTTCATTGAAATATTGTCTTCTTTCAGAATGTCCTAAAATAACATATGTAACACCAGTTGATGTTAGCATAACTGGAGAGATTTCACCAGTAAATGCACCAGAGTCCTTTTCATGCATATTTTGTGCACCGATTCTTACATAATCACCTTGGCGCTTTACTAAATCTCTTAAAATAATTGCTGGAGCGCAGATGATAGACTCTAGCTTATCAGTTGAAGGTACATTTTCTGCAACCTTTAAAATAAATTGTAAAGCCTCATCTCTGGTTTTGTTCATTTTCCAGTTTCCAGCCATAATTGGTTTTCTCATTTTTTGTCCTCTTATATTCTTTCTAATAATAAAAATGGCCAGAACCTTAAGTAGATTCTGACCTGTTTAGGCATATCTACCTAAGCTTATTTTGTTAATACCTCTTCAATGTCAGCAATAGCCATTTCAGCTTGATTGCCTGTTGCTTCAATAATTACATTTTCTCCTGAAGGGATAGCAAGTGACATCAATCCTAAAATTGATTTAACGTCAATTGTTTTATCCTTATATATTAAATTGATGTCTACAGAATATTTTGATGCAGCTTGTACTACCTTAGCTGCTAAACTAGCATGTAAACCTACTGTACTTCCTACTACAATACTTTTTTGCATACTCGTTATCTCCTTTATTAATTATTTTTCGTCAACGCAAGCAATACCAGGTAATTCTTTACCCTCTAGATATTCTAGAGAAGCTCCACCACCAGTTGAAATGTGGCTTACCTTAGAAGCATATCCTAGTTGTTCAGCAGCAGCAGCTGAATCACCACCACCGATAATAGTAGCTGCGCCTTCCTTAGTTAACTTAGCTAATAAATCGCATACGCCAATAGTACCAGCTGCATAGTTCTTCATTTCGAATACACCCATAGGTCCATTCCATACAACTGTCTTAGCACCAGCTAATTCCTTAGCGAATAATTCTAATGTCTTAGGACCAATATCTAGACCCATATCATCAGCAGCAAAGTTATTTACATCCTTTGCAGTACCCTTTGTATCTTCAAATGCTTTATTTACAACAGCATCTACTGGTAAAACGATCTTTCCATTAGCCTTAGCTAATAAGTTCTTAGCTAAATCAACGAATTCTTGATCTTCACAACGTGAAGCACCAACATTGTATCCTTCAGCCTTTAAGAAAGTGAACATCATAGCACCACCAACTAAAACCTTATCAGCCTTATCAAGTAATGCTTCAATTACACCAATCTTATCAGAAACCTTAGAACCACCTAAGATTGCTACATATGGACGAACTGGATTATCAACAGCTCCACCAATGTACTTAATTTCCTTTTCTAGTAAGAAGCCAGCTGCAACTTCTTTAACATTAGCAGCGATACCTACGTTAGAAGCTGCTGCACGGTGAGCAGTACCGAATGCATCGTTTACGAATACATCACCTAAAGAAGCCCAATATTTACCTAATTCTGGATCATTCTTAGATTCCTTCTTAACTTCCTTATTTAAGGCAGCATCGAAGTCTTCATATCTAGTATTTTGGAACATAAGGATTTCGCCTTCCTTAAGGTTAGCTGCTGCATCCTCTAATTCCTTACCCTTAGTAGCATTAACGAACTTAACCGGCTTACCAATTAATTGTTCTAATCTCTTAGCTACTGGTTGGATATCGTTTTTAGCGATATCTGCTGCTTCCTTAACACGTCCTAGGTGTGAGAAAACAATTGCCTTACCACCATTGTTAACTACATATTCAATTGTAGGTAGGGCAGCACGTACTCTAGTATCATCAGTGATTTTGCCATCCTTCATAGGAACGTTAAAATCAACTCTGATTAAAACTTTTTTGCCTTTTACATTTAAATCTGAAACAATTTTCTTTGCCATATAATCCTCCTGAATTGTTTTAATCTAAATAAATTATAACACAACAATTTCATACATAAAAAAAGAAAATGCTTTCATCAATATTTTCGTGCATTTTCTCTTTAAAAATAATATTTTTAATTCTTTGATTTATAAACCTTAATCTTGTCTAAAACAGCAATTCCTTCACTGAATTCACCCGGCTTAGTCTTTTCTAATTCTTCGCCTAAAACTCTAAACTTAGAATCGATAGTATCAATATACCATAACACTAATGCCTCTGGTGTCATTGGCTTTTTAGCTGCCCCAAATTGAGGAAGGCCATGATGTGATAAAAGCATATGTTCTAAAAGTAATGCTTCTTCAGTTTTTTCATAGCCTAATCTTTTAGCCATTTCTTCAATTTCCATAGCGCCTATTACTAAGTGGCCAATTAATTGTCCCTTCAAAGAATATGTTGTATCAACAACACCACTTAATTCAATAACCTTACCAATATCGTGAAGTAAAATACCAGCATATACTAAATCCTTATTTAAATATGGATAATTGATAATAAATCCATCAGCAAATTTAAGCATACCGATACAATGATGAGCAAGACCACCGACATAAGCATGATGAAGCTTAGATGCAGCTGGATAAATAAAATATTTATCATAATATTTATCAATTAATGATTTAGTAATTTCTTTAATTACCTTATTAGCAATTTTATTGATATATTTTTTTATTTCTTCTTCTGCATCCTTTAGGTTAATTGGTGATTGATTATAGAATAATCTTAAATCACGATCAGCTTCCTCTAATCCTAATTCAGTAATTTCTTTAAAATCATCAATAATATTAGTATTTCTTTCACTACCTTTTACTACATGATAATTAAAAATATAAGAATGCTCCTTATAAATATTATCAGGATTATTAATTTTTAAGTTATAAATGTTTTTATCCTTATCAACTACAGTTAAATTAGTAATATCATCAGATATATTAATTCCTGTAACCTTGGCGATTAATTCCATTTTCCATTTTCTCCTTTAAAAATATAAACTCCTGGTTCCTTAATGAAATAAGCAATTTCACTTCTATTACATTTCCTATAGCCATCAAAAATCATAGTAAAGGAATCAAGTTCAACCTTTCTTACCTCTCTATCATTTTTAACGATAACTACAAGCTCGCCCTTTTCATCTTTTAGTAAGCAACCAGCAAGACCTATATTAGTTAATCCTGATAAAGGAACTATCTTCTTTTTAATATCCTCTAATTTAGATAATCTAAATGTAGAATATTCTTTTCTAATAGATATTAAATCCCTAACAGTATTTACATTACTAATATACTTATCTCTTCTTTCGTAATCAATTCTATTGATTGCGTCTTTGGTATTATATGAATTTTCAACACCCTGCTTAGTTCTTAAAAATTCTTGACCAGCATGTATAAATGGTATACCTAAAGAAATTAACACTAAAGAAATACCAAGTCTAGCACCATCTTCAACCTCATATAAATCTCCACCTAAATAAATTTTAGCAAAATCATACAAGGTATAATTATCATGGCATTCAATATAATTTATGCTTTGGCATGGATTTGAAAATTTATAATAATCATAACAAGAGCCTAAAACTAAATGATATAGGTCAAAATATTCCTCACTATAATTACCGAAGCAATAGCCTGGAACCTTATCAAATTGATTACCTCTTACAAAATCTCTAAATCTATCATTAAAGAATGCATAATTTGGAATCTTTTGATAATTATACATATGGCTTCTTTTTTCATTTGGAAGTGGGCTTCCCATATTCCAGCCTTCGCCATATACCATAATACTTTCATCTATTTGTTTTAAGCTATCATATGCTTTATTTAATGTGTCAGTATCTATAAGACCCATTAAATCAAATCTAAAGCCTGAAATGCCAAATACTTTCGCATAATAATTTAAGACATCCCTAATAAATCTAGAGCACATATAACGCTCAGTCGCAAAATCATTTCCACAATATGAGGCATTACTCATTCTACCATATTCATCAACTCTATAATTGTAGCCTGGATTTAGATAATCAAATGGGAATTCCTCATGTCTATAAACATGATTAAATACAACATCAAAAATAACTCTAATTCCATTTTTATGACAATTATCAATTAATTCTAATAATTCATTAATTCTAGAATATGGATCATTAGGATTTTTAGAATACCAGCCACTTGGAACAAAATATTGTTCTGGATTATAGCCCCAGTTATATTTTTTATTCTTATTTAAATCATCTACCTCTGCAAAATCAAAACAAGGAAGTAGTTGAATATGTGTAATTCCAAGTGATTTAATATATTCAATACCTGTTGGGCCAAACTGAGTAGGTCTATTTTCTAATAGTCCTAAAAATGTACCCTTAGAATCGTTATTTAAATAATATGTAAAATCTCTAATTGAAGCCTCATAAATAATGGCATCAGTATATGTACCACTAAATTCTGGCTTCTTATATTTCATCTTATAGAATTTATTAGGATCTACTATGTAATTATATTGGCCATTAGCTGTTGAAGATAAAGCATATGGATCTTTAATCATTCTATAATCTTCAAAAACCTTTACAAAAATAATATATTTAGCACATTCATAATCGCCCAAAAGCTCAACACTCCATAGACCACGCTTTGAATAAACTAAATCAAATCTATTCGTTTCATTGTTCTTAGTTACTTCAATATAAATTCCTTTAGCTACTGGGCTCCAAATTCTAAATATTGTTCTTTCCTTAGAATATTCCATGCCTAAAGGTCCATCATATGAAAAATATTCATCAAATAGTGGATCTCTTACTATAGCTCCACTTTTAAGTAAACCTACATTATTTAATTCATCCACAATAAAATATTCCTTATTTAATACTAAATTAGGACTTTTAACTATGAATTTGTAAAAATCATATTCTTCCCAGCTGTTAATTATTTCTAAATAAAAAGCATTGTTTTTTCTATCTATAATTTTAAATGATTTATTATCATTATATTCACTCTTAGCTAGTAAAATAGTGATTTCCTTAAATGAATCAATATAAGCCTCTATCTTACCGTTCATTAAAACTCCTCCAATTTTTTAAGGATATCCTCTCTAGTATTATCAATTTCATCATCTAAAATCAATCTAATAATATGCTCAATTGCAAGAGAAATCTTCTTACCATCAAACATATCAGATATTTCCTTTTTAGATACTAAAAGCTCGCTATCCTTCTTAATCTTAAAACCATTAATTATTTTCTTAAATTCGTTATAATAGCCTAATTTTGTCAATAAATTCTTATAATCATGGATTAATTCAATATTATTAAATATAACATATTTATCATATGATGAATTTAATAATTGTTTTAAGGCTGAAGCATCTCTTTTAATTTTGTTATTATCTGAGAATAATTCATTATATTTTAAATAATAATAAACCTCTAAATCCTTCTTTAAGCATGTTTTATCAACACAATTAAGTAATTTTTTAAATTTAGGAATGTATTCAAATAAATCATATTCGATAACATAATTTATACCATTATCATATTTACCATATAATATTCTTTTAAAATGATCAAATAATCTTTCAAAAGATAAGCATTCTAATAATTTTTTATTTTTAATAATTGATTTTAATGTGACATCATCAATTGTAAATCCAAGCTTAGCTGAAAAATATAGCGCTCTAAGCATTCTTAAGGCATCTTCATCAAATCTAACGTCAGGATCTCCAATCATCTTGATAACCTTATGCCTTAAATCACTTCTTCCACCAAACTCATCTATAATAGTCATTCTATTATCTAGGGCAAGTGCGTTAATAGTAAAATCTCTTCTTGCTAAATCCTCATCTAATGAGTCAACCTCAGCTACTGTAGGATGTCTATGATCCTTATATGAGATATCCTTTCTAAAATGAGTGATTTCAAATTTATATTTATCAATCATACATGTGAATGATAAATATTCATGACCATTATTTTTTTTCAAAGTAAAAAGCTTAGCTAATTCTGAGCTAGGCATATTAGTACATATATCTATATCATCGAAATCAATATTTAATAGGTAATCTCTAACAGCTCCACCAACTATGTAAGCCTGATAACCTTTTTTATCTATCTTGTTTAAAACATTTAAAGCTTTTTCTATGTAATTCATTTTTAATATACCACCTCTAATTATACCATATCTTAAATTGAAAAAACAAATATTATAATATATAATATTTATTAGGGTGGTGGTGACTATTGAAGCTTATTCAAGGCAATTATATCAATAGAATAGTAATATCAAAATCTGAATTCATCACGCGCTTATATAGAGTAAATAATGTTGATGAGGTTAATGAATTTTTAGCAGATGTTAGAAAAAAGCATTATGATGCATCTCACAATTGTTATGCCTATATATTAGGTGACAATAAAGAAATTAAAAAATCATCAGATGATGGTGAACCAGCAAAAACAGCAGGCGCCCCAATGCTAGACGCCTTAGAAAAAAATGATGTGACAAATATTTTAGCTATAACAACAAGATATTTTGGCGGTATTTTACTTGGTGCATCAGGTCTTGTTAGAGCATATTCAAAATCAGTATCAGAGGCCCTACAGCTAGCCGATTTTTACGAGATTAAAAAAGAGGTAATATTTACATTAAATACCTCTTATTCAGGCTATAACACCCTAATTAAAGCCTTACCGTATGCTAAAATAGATAATGTATCCTTTAATACTGATGTAGTTATTGAAGGGACAATACCAATTGATAAAAAGGATACATTTAAGGATGATTTATTTAAATATAAAATAGATGCCTTAACCTTAGTAGAAAAAGGTTTAAAAGATGTTGAGGTAAAAATAGAAAATGACAAAGCTTAAATTGCTTTGTCATTTTTTAATTTATTTACCACTTACAGCTAATTTCTTAATTAGAAGTGATGATGTTTGAGCACCAGACATTTGAAGTGTTGTATCACTACCAACCTCTACTACATCATTAAATACATCAAGTAAATTACCACTTACAGTAATAATATCTAAGCCTCTATCAAGCTTACCATCTTTAATTAAGAAGCCTGTAGATTGTAATGAGAAATTACCGCTTTGAGCATTTAAGCCTGCGTGTAAGCCTTGAACTGATGTAATATATACACCATCTTTTGCTTCAGCAAATAATTCATCTTGTGTTTTCTTACCTGGCTTTAAATATAAGAATGATGAACTAACACCCATAGTAGCACCAGCCTTAAAGCCATTACCTGTAGATGTTCTATTTTCTTTAGCAGCAGTTGTTAAATTATATAAATAAGTTTGTAAAACACCATTTTTAATGATTTCCTTGTTAGATGTTGCAACACCTTCATCATCAAACCATCTAGCAAATACATTCTTTTCTAAAGGCTTATCAACAATAGTAACCTTCTTTGAAGCTATCTTTTGGCCTAGCTTACCAATAAATAATGAAGATTGTTTTTGAACCTCTTCACTTGATGCATAATTAACATATGCTTGCATTAAGGCATTAACAACATCTGGTGATAATACTGCCTTATATTTACCAGAATTGCAAGCCTCACCACCTAATTGGTCAACAGCCTTCTTAGCAACCTTCTTAGCTAAATCATCAACCTTAATATCATCGAAATTATTAGTTAAAGTTAAATCAAATTCAGATTTAACCTGTGCTCCATTTGAAGCAACAGCTACACCAAATAGTGCACAGAAATTAGTTTTTGCTGAAAGCTTTAAGCCCTTTGAATTAATTAATGTAACAACTAATTCTTGTTCTTGATATCCAGTTTGGGCTACCTCAACAACTCTTTGATCAGCTTTTCTAATAGCATTTTCTAATTCTTTAGCAAGCTCTAGCTTCTTTTCAACTGGAACATTTTTCAATTCCTTATTATAGGTGTTAACCTTTTTATACTTTTCTGAGCCTCCAAAAATAATTGCAGGATCATCATTTTCAATAATGCCAGCATTTTCTTTAACTTCTTTAACTAAAAATGCGCATTTTTCATTACTCCAAGTATCGCAAGATGCTTGACCAAATTTACCGTTTACGATACCTCTAGCTACAATATTTGTAGCACTATTATTTTCATATGAATCTACTTCACCATGGAAAATTGAGAAAGATAAATTAAATGTTTCTGAAACATATAGCTCAGCTTCTTCAATTCCAGCTTCCTTAGCTAGCTTAAAAAACTTATCGTATTTCATTATTTTAATTCTCCTCCTCTTCCGCCTACTGTAATTTCTGATACTCTAAGTGTAGGTTGACCAACGTTTGTTCTAATAGAACCACTTGCAGCACCACACATACCTTGACCTAAATCAAGGTCATTTCCTACCATATCAATCTTTTGTAGAATTTCGTTACCCTTACCAATTAGAGTAGCACCCTTAACTGGCTCACATACCTTACCATCACGAATAATATATGCCTCAGAGCAGCCGAAATTAAATTCACCTGTTGCAGGATCTACAGAACCACCATTAAAGCTTACAGCATAAAGACCTAGCTTTGTAGCCTTAATAATTTCTTCCTTTGTAGATTTACCATTACAAATATATGTATTAGACATTCTTGATGTTGGGCAATATCTATAATTTTCTCTTCTGCAAGCACCATTACCTTCTCTACCCATTCTTCTACCATTAAAATCATCAATCATGTAATCTTGTAGAATACCATCTTTAATTAATAGACGTTTAGTACCTAAATTACCTTCGTCATCAATATCGATAGAGCCCCAAGCCTGTGGCATAGTTGAATCATCAACAGCACTAACAAGCTTTGATGCAACCTGCTTACCATCTTGACCAGCAAAGCAGCTTAAGCCCTTTGCGATGGCAGATGCCTCTAGTGGATGTCCACATGCCTCATGGAATAAAACGCCACCCCAGCCATTACCGATAACAACTGGCATTTTACCAGATGGGCATTCCTTAGCTTCAAGCATCAATAATGCCTTTCTAACAGCCTCTAAAGCAGTTTCCTTTGCCTTTACTGTTGTTCTAAAATAATCAATATCCTGCTGAGCACCAGGTCCTTCAAAGGCAGATTCCATTCCATTTTCATTAGCTGCGATTACCTGATATGCTAATCTACCAAATTCTGAATCTCTTTTGAACCATTTACCCTTAGAATTAAATACCGCAACAAATCTATGATTATTTATAAAAGAACCGAAATAACGAACAATTCTTGGATCCTTTAATTCAGCAATTGCGTTAGTTCCTTCCTTTATTAAAGCTATCTTTTCTTCCTTTGAAATATCATTATAGCTGTTTTTAACTGGATTTCTGTTTTTAGATTTAATCATCTCTAAAGTAGTTACAGTTATAACTCGTTTGCCATTAAAGCTTGCTGCCAAAGATTTAGCTAGCTTTAATAAGCCATTTTTAGTTAATTCGTTTGTATAACCATAGATAGTTTGGTTTTCCTTTAACAAACGAATACCTACTCCGTTCATTGAATTTGAAGTTGAAGCTTCTACCTTATTATTTTCAATTCTAATGGCATTACTATTAGAATCCTCATAAAAGATTTCAGCATAATCAGCTCCAGTAGCTAATGCTTCATTAAGCACTTCAATTGCTACACTTTTACTTATCATATTCTTTCCTCCCCTTGCTTTTTTATTCTAAAAAATAGCGAAGTGTTCTTCGCTATTATCGAATAAACGATACTATTTGATCCATTACTCTTTCATCAAGCTTACCCATGGCGATAAAATCACATTTCTTTAAATATTCTTCTTTTTCTTCGCCTTCTAGCTCGTTAAGCTTATAAAAGCTATCCTTTAGATGGGTTACACCATCTTCGGTGTAACTAGGATTATGGCCCTTATGGTCAAGCACTAAATAATTAACATTATTATTCTTAACATGATCCATAATATACTTCATATGCTTATAATAGCTAATTAAATAGTCATCCTTTGAATGAATAACCAAGGCCTTTCCCTTAAATTTATTTAAGGATTTAACAGAATTACTGAATGCGAATTTACCACATTTGATAAATTCAACAATCTCAGTATTTCCGAGTAATGTTTTAACTAAGATATTTTCACTAACATCCTTAATAATTCTATTGATAGATACAAATGGTGAAATCGCAACAATCTTATCCACCTTATTCTCATATCCAGCATTAATAGCACTAAATGCACCCCACGAATGTCCTACACAAATAATCTTTTGATCAGGATATTTAGCTTTTAAATATTTCAAAACTATATCTAATGTTTTAGGTCCATTAGAAAGTCCATCTAAAAAGCCTGAAGTCGCACCAGTACCTAAGGCATCATACATAAATACCTTAAAGCCATGATTTGCTAGATAATTACCTTCTTGCATGTATGATTTATAATAGCTATCAATTCCATGAGAAAAAACAACTATTTTAGAATTATCATATTCCTTTCCATAAATAAAATGACCAGTAATTAAATCTCTTTTATGATTAATAGTTACTGTTTGTTCATATAAATTTGAATCAAGGCTATATGTTTTAATTAAAGGATTAGGTACAAATCTTTTACGGAAGAATCTAGAATGTACAATAGATATTGCGTAAACCAGAATAAAATAAAAGATTATAACGCCTACAATTATACCTAATGTAATATATACCCATTCCATAACCTAGCCCTCCTTTTCAAAATAATTAATCGAAATTGCGATAGTAACTTCATTATAATTTCTTATTTATTACTTTTCAATATATTTTTTTAAAATATATATACAAAAAAAGCAGCCATTTAAGCTGCTAAATTTTTGTTATATATTTCAAGTAAACCATCTAGGGTTAGATTTTCTTCTAATTCTATTACATTTTTACATAGTGGAATAATAATTTTTGATAAGCCACCTGTTGCAATAACAGGAATATTATTATCTTTAATTTCTTCTCTAATTCTATCAATCATTCCATCTACTGATGATGCAAATCCATATATTACACCAGATTGCATACATGAAATAGTATTTGTACCTAATACCTTCTTAGGTACCTGAAGCTCAAAATCCTGAAGCATAGCTGCCTTAGATACCATAGCCTTCATAGATACTGATACGCCTGGGGCGATTGAAACACCATAAAATATATTATTTTTAACATAAATATATTTTGTTGCTGTACCTAAATCTACTATTATAGCCTCAGCATGCTTTCCCATAGCTCCTACGCAATCACATATTATATCTGAACCAACACTTTTTGGATCATCAACCTTTAATTGAATACCTGTTTTAATACCAGGGCCTACAATCTTAGTATCAATATTATAATATGTCTTAAAAAGCTTTTTTAAAGCACTTGTAGCGATAGGAACAACAGATGTTATAATAACATCTTCTATCTGGTAAGAATCTAAAAATGACTTCATTAAAAGATAATATTCATCAGATGTCTTATCAACAAATGTTTTTAATCTAAATGTTTTTAATACCTTATTCTTATCTGCGTATCCAAATACAATATTTGAATTACCAATATCTATTAATAAAATCATAAGAACCTCCCTTATGCTTCTACTACTTGTTCAACTTCTACTTCTTTATCTTCTTCAATAAATTTGCTAAAATCATTAGCAAATCCTAAATCATATTGTCTTGTTAATACCTTAACTAGTGTTACTAATGCAGGTGATAATGCAGCACTAATAATAAATTCAACTAGGAAGTTAGTTCCAATAACAGCTGCGATAGCTGCTTCTAAAGATGGATAATAAACTGAGAAGAAAATTACTGCACCGATAATAAATATGAAAGTATTTACTAGTGGTACTACTAAAGCTGCAACAATAATACCTGCAGCAAATAAGCCCTTCTTAGCATTAACACTTGATTGTTTTTTTGCGATAAATGCAAATAGCTTAAATAATAAACCAGATACTAAACCTGCAACACCTGATTTAACTAAGCATAAAACTACTGTAGCTGCTGGATTAACAGATAAGAAATATGTTTGAGTATCTGCACCTGTTAATACGATTCCACCCATAACCATACCTAAGAATAATCCTGCTAAAGGTCCATATAAGATGGCTCCCACTGCAATTGGTATTAAAGCTAGAGTGATACTTAAGTTACCAAAAGTAACATTGTTTGATAGTAATTGAAGTACAATTACTAGAGCTGTAAGCGTAGCTAGACCTACAAGCTTCTTAATCATTAAACTGTTTTTATTCATTTTTCCTTTTCCTTTCTTTCTAGGCCTGTTTCCCAGGTCCCATAAGCAAGCATATTATAAAACTATTTATTAATAAATACAATAATTTTTTTGCATTAGAAAAACGCATTCAAAGATGCGTTTGTTCTAAATCTTAAAATTATTAATTAAAGTCATTGTCGCAGTAGCTAGTAGATAAGCTAAGATAATAGCTATAAAAAACTGTGCCACTCTTATTTGCCATGTACTACCTTGCTTAAATAAATTTTCTAATCTAGTAGCAAGTACTACAAAATAACAAACAATAAAATATATCAAAATCAAAGATGTATAAATAATTGCCTTATAGTCCATTATAACCGTCCAGCCTTTGATCTAGCTATATTTTCTCTTAATTCTTTTTCCTTTTGAGTAAAATCAGTTTCTTCTTCACGATTCTTCTCTAATCTTTCAGCTCTTACCTCTAATAAATATTTCTTTGCAGCCTCAACATTTTCTCCAATGTGAGCCTCTTGAACAAGTACAGTAACTAAGTTGTTATGGAATTCAAGTATACCACTAAAGATTACTACATAAAATTCGTTTTTATCTCTAACAAGCTTTACATAGCCCTCTTCAATAATTGATACGACAGGAACATGGTTTTCCATGATACCATATTCGCCGTCCTTAGTGCTATGAACTACAACGTAATCAACTGTATCGTCATATAATGTTCCTTGGTGAGTAGATACAATTATTCTCATTTAACTAAGGTTTCTGCCTTTTTAACTGCATCATCAATTGTTCCAACTAATCTAAATGCTTCTTCAGGTAAATCATCATATTTACCATCTAAAATTTCCTTAAAGCCTCTAATAGTTTCCTTAATTGGAACATAAGCTCCTGGAATACCAGTAAATTGTCCACCAATGAACATATTTTGTGATAAGAATAATTTTACTCTTCTTGCACGTGTAACAACTAGCTTATCCTCTTCAGATAATTCGTCCATACCTAAGATAGCAATGATATCAAGTAATTCATTATATCTTTGGATAATTTGTTGAACTCTTCTTGCAACATCATAATGCTCTTGACCAACAATGTTTGGTTGAAGAGCTCTTGATGTAGAAGCAAGTGGGTCAACAGCTGGATAAATACCTTCTTCTGTAAGCTTTCTTGATAGGTTTGTTGTAGCATCTAAGTGTGTAAATGTTGTAGCTGGTGCTGGATCTGTATAGTCATCAGCTGGAACATAAATTGCTTGAATAGATGTAATAGAACCATTTCTAGTAGATGTGATTCTTTCCTGTAATTTACCCATTTCAGTTGCAAGTGTTGGTTGATAACCTACGGCAGATGGCATACGGCCTAGTAGGGCAGATACCTCTGAACCAGCTTGAGTAAAACGGAAAATATTATCGATAAATAATAATACATCTTGATGCTCTTCATCTCTAAAATGCTCAGCCATTGTAAGACCTGTTAGAGCAACTCTCATACGTGCTCCAGGTGGCTCATTCATCTGACCAAACACCATGGCAGTTTTTGCTATAACGCCTGATTGGCTCATTTCAGCATATAAATCATTACCTTCACGTGTACGTTCACCTACACCAGCAAATACAGAAATACCACCATGCTCTTCAGCAACATTGTGAATTAATTCTTGAATTAATACTGTTTTACCTACACCTGCACCACCGAAAAGACCAATCTTTCCGCCTTTAATATATGGGGCAAGTAAATCTACTACCTTAATACCTGTTTCTAGAATTTCAACATTACTTGATAAATCTTCAAGTGTTGGAGCTTCCTTATGAATAGGCATTCTTTTTACATCCTTTGATAGCTCAAGGCCATCAATAGGATCACCTAAAACATTAAATAATCTACCTAATGTTTCCTTACCTACAGGTACAGAAATAGGAGCACCTGTTGAGATAACCTCCATGCCTCTTGAAAGACCATCAGTTGAATCCATCGCAATACATCTAACCTTGCTGTTACCAATATGTAGGGCAACCTCTAAGGTTAAATTAATCGCAAAGCCATTATTCTTCTCTGCTGGTATATTAATTTTTAATGCATCGTTAATTTTAGGTAATTCTTCGCCAATAAATGATACATCAACTACTGGTCCTTTAACTTCAACCACATAACCCTTCATTAACTTTCACCTCCGATTGCATTAGCTCCACCAATAATATCGATAAGCTCAGTTGTAATAACATCCTGTCTAGCTCTATTATATAGAAGCTGCAATTTATCGATAATTTCTGTTGCGTTATCTGTAGCATTCTTCATTGAATTCATTCTTGCAGAATGCTCTGATGTTTTCGCATCAAGAATAATTCCATAAATTATATCTTGAACATACATTGGTAAAACTAAATTAAGTGTTTCTTCAATACCTGTTTCATATATATAATCAACATTTGAATTAACCTCTTCAATTTTATCTATAGGAAGTAATTCCTTAAATACAATCTCTTGAGTAATTGAATTAACATAATGATTATATATAATAACAAGCTTATCTGTTTCTTCATTTAAATAAGAATCAATTATACTTTTTGCTAGAGGATGAATATCTATAAACATTACATCATCTCTAACAAGTGTTGGACTCTTTTGAATAGTATGATATCCTTCCTTTTCAATAAAGCCAAAGCCTTTTTTACCAATACTTGATACATTAAATTCATCATATGATTTATGATGTTGTTTAACATATTCCTTAAAGGCTTTAAAAAGACCAGAATTATAGCTTCCAGCAAGACCTCTATCTGATGTTATCAGTAGATAGCTAGTCTTTTTAACCTCTCTTTTAGTTAGAAGTGGATGCTTATAATCCTCCTTAGCCTTTTCAACAATTTGGCTTACACAGGAAGTTATATTATTCATAAAATCCTTATATTTTTTATATGTTGATTCAGCTCTTTTAACCTTTGATTGGCTTACCATATACATAGCCTTAGTTATTTGAGCTGTATTTTTAGTAGAAGTGATTCTTACTTTAACCTCACGTAGTGAGTTTGCCATAAAAATCTCCTCCTAGATAAATCTCTTTTTAAATTCGATAATATAATTATCTAGCTTAGCTGTATCAGGTAAAGCCTTTGTTTTACCTATTTCAGCCTTTATTTCCTTACCAATTTCGCTAGTCTTCATATCTAAATATAATGATTCTTCGAAATCAGCTAATCTTTCAACCTCAATATCATCTAGATGAGCATGAGTTAAGCAATAAAGAATAACTGTTTCTTCTTCCATTGATAATGTCTTATGAAGATCTTGTTTTAATATTTCTTGAGTTCTCTTACCACGCTCAAGTCTTGCCTTTGTAGATGCATCTAGATCTGAACCAAATTGAGCAAATGATTCAAGCTCTCTATAAGATGCTAAATCAAGTCTTAATGTACCTGATACCTTCTTAACAGCCTTAGTTTGAGCTGCACCACCAACTCTTGATACTGATAAACCAGCATTGATGGCAGGTCTAATACCTTTATAGAAATAATCAGTTTGTAAGAAAATTTGTCCATCAGTAATTGAAATTACATTTGTTGGAATATAAGCTGAAATATCACCAGCTTGTGTTTCGATAATAGGTAGAGCTGTAATACTTCCACCGCCAAGCTTATCATTAAGCTTTGCAGCACGCTCCAATAATCTTGAATGTAGATAGAATACATCACCTGGATAAGCTTCTCTTCCTGGTGGTCTATGTAATAGTAGTGACATTTCTCTATAAGCAACAGCGTGCTTAGATAAGTCATCATAAACAATTAAAACATCTTTTCCTTGATACATAAAGTATTCAGCCATTGTTACACCAGCATATGGTGCTAAATATAGCATAGATGCAGGCTTTGAAGCTGAAGCTGATACAATGATTGAATATTTCATTGCATCATTTTCCTTTAATGTCTCATAAACAGATGAAACTGTAGATTCCTTTTGACCAATAGCTACATAAATACAAATAACACCTGTATTCTTTTGGTTTAAAATTGTATCTACTGCAATAGATGTTTTACCAGTTTGTCTATCACCGATAATTAATTCTCTTTGACCTCTTCCAATTGGGACTAGGGCATCTAGTACCTTTATACCAGTTTGAAGTGGTGTATCTACACTCTTTCTATCCATAACGCCAGTAGCTTTTACTTCGATAGGTCTAGTTGCTGTAGATTTAACATTACCTAAACCATCAATTGGATTAGCTAGTGGGTCAATTACTCTTCCTATAAATTCTTCACCTACAGGAATTTCAAGTACTCTACCAGAGCATTTAACTATATCTCCCTCTTTAATTTTAGAGCTTTCACCGAAAAGGATAGCACCAACTGAATCCTCCTCCAAATTTTGTACCATACCGTAAACATCATTTGGGAAGATTAATAATTCAGATGCCATAGCCTTATCAAGACCGTGAATTAAAGCGATACCATCACCAACCTCGATTACTCTACCGACATTTTCAGTTTTTATATTTGATCTATAGGCTTTAATTTGTTCTTTAATTAAGCCTGAAATTTCTGATAAATTAATATTTGCCATAATTAGTCTCCTTATAAGGATTCCTTTAATTTAGTTAATGAGCTCTTAAGACTAATATCAATTGACTCATCATTTGCAAGTATTTGAATACCACCAATAATCGATGGATCAATCTCATTATGAATCTTAATTGATCTATCATTAAATTTTTCAACTAAGGCCTTTTTAATACGCTTAAGCTCAGAATCTGTTAATTCGTATGCACTAATAACATTAATCTTTAATAAGCCAGAATTAGAATATAAAAGCTTCTTATATTCACTTCTTATAGCCCTAATTAAATAAAATCTATCATGATCTATAACTACATTTAAAAAATTAATAAAATCCTCGTCAAAATCCTTATAAACATTTTTAATCATTTCCTTTTTTTCTTTATTAGAGATAAAAGGTGATTTTAATAATTTAAAGAATTCCTCATCATCTAAGGAATATGATAAAGTTCTAAAATAACTTCTATACAAATCTTCCTTTTTATTTTCTTGTGCTATTTCAAAAATAGCCTTTGCATATTCAACCTCTACCATTATTTAGCCTCCTCTAAGATATCGTCGATAACGTCTAAATATTTATCCTTATCAACTTCCTTAGAGACAATCTTTTCAGCGGCTGCAAAAGCAATATCGATAATTTCCTTTTTAATATCATTTTGCATATTAGCTTTTTCAATGGCAAGCTCATCTTCTAAATTAGCTAATCTCTTCTTAGCTTCTTCTTTAGCTTGATTAATAATTTCTTCTCTTCTTAAATTAGCTTCCTTTTCAGCATTTGATATTAAATCTCTAATTTCAGCCTGAGCTTTTTTCTTTTCAAGTATTAGCTCTTCTTCAAGCTTAGCTGCTTGTTCTTTAGCTTCCTTAGCTTCATTTAATTCCTTATCAATTGCATCTCTTCTTGCTTCTAATATTTTAGTTATTGGCTTCCATAATAAGAATCTAATAACTATAAATAAAATAATTGTAGATGCAAGCTGAATACCAATATCAGCTAAATATCCTAACCAATCAGCTGTTGTTGCTGTTGTAAGATTTGCTAGAGGTCCTAATGAATTTGTAACTGTTGCAACTATTTCATCAATAGCTTCATTTATACCAAAAATCATAGTATTTTAATTACCTGT